>OLFY01001065.1_pt1 | contig 36885 bp, 28 predicted proteins | sample 1605611 | NCBI WGS metagenome assembly OLFY01 (sample SAMEA3888923, study PRJEB22519) | human gut metagenome | biome: human gut; feature: human-associated habitat; material: faeces | place: Denmark | collected 2011
GGCTCAATAGACCGGGCCTGCTAAATGACCTGAAAGAAGCCACCCGAGGGACTACAGATGAACTCAAATTGATGCAAACGGCAGTTCAGGCCAACAATTTCAAAATCCCCCTCGATCAACTCGCAACGTATCTAAAATTCGCTACCAACCGGGCAATTGAAACCGGCGAAAGTGTAGATTATCTCGTCCAGTCTATCATTTTGGGTATCGGGCGTAAATCTCCATTGATTTTGGATAACCTCGGTATTTCCGCCTCTGAACTACGGGAAGAACTTGCGAAAACCGGGGACATGGGCAAGGCTGTGGGCAACATCATCAATAAGAGCATGAGCGAGGCCGGGGATGCTATCGAAACTTCGGCGGTAAAAACACAGAAATTAGGAGCGGCTTGGAAAGATTTTATGGTAGCGGTTGGTGATTCTGGAGCAGTGAAGAGCACCGGCAACATTATTACCGACACTCTAACATCTATCACAAGGGCAATGAGTGACCTCATCAAATCCGGTAAATCATGGTCAGCCTTTATAGGTAGTATGTTAGGGGGTATCTTGGGGCCTTTGGGGGCCATATTTGGAGGTGCGACAGCGGCAGGAAGTGCAATTACAGGACAACGATCCAAACAAAATAAGATAGATGCAGAAGATGCAAGCGCCGCAAAGCTAGCCAAAAAATGGGCCGATTCAGCTGCGACAATAGAAGAAGTCAATATCCTGCTTAATTCGGCTAGGTCGGATTCAATTGACCTCACAGCAAAAGAAACACAAGCCATCATAGAGGCTTTAATGGAGAAGAAAAAACAACTTAAAGCCCAAGAACAAGAAAAAATAGCCCGCGAGCAAACTGAAAAAGGGATAAAGGCTCAAATCGCAGCTCTTAAAGAATTGCGAGCGGTGGAGGCTAATCCTGAAAAAAGGGCTAGTTATACAAAGCAAATACAAGACTTAGAAGCCAAATTAAAAAACATATATCCTGAAGCCGAAGAAACAAAAGTAAAAACCAAAGTAGACCAGATTAATGATGCCATAGATAAATTGCGTAAAAAGCGTGAAGATGCTACAAAAGAAGCGCAAGCTGGAATAGATGCGGAAATAGAAAAACTCCAAACCGAATTAGATTGGATCAATTTAACCACAGAGGCATACGCGAGGTTCTTGGCTATAAAATCCGGAGAAACCGGAAATATTGCCGCCGGATTATCAACTATTGATGGTGGTAAATCATTTTCCGATAAAATAAAGAAGGCGCTAGAATTGAATGACACATTAACTAAAAGCATAAATGCTTCGGCAGATGCATACGTTAGGGCTAAATTGGAAGCTGATAATTATGCAAGATCACTATCTATGGGTATACAAACATCATCAGCGCTAAATAATGCCTTGCGGCAACTTGTGGCAACCGGAATACAAGAACTAGCAACAAGCCTAGGTAATTTAATGTCTGGTGGAGAATTTGAGTTTGATTTCAGCAAGTTAGGAAATATCATTAAAAAATTCGGGGAGGAAATGATAGCCATAGCAACGGCATGTATTGTTATTTTCTCTAATATATTTAGTAATCCCTGGGTTGCATTGGCTGCGGGTTTCACCCTAACTGCATTAGGTGCAGCTTTAGCCAATGCGAAAAATGATGCACAGGCAGCTATTACGGGGTACTCTCCTACCTCATCATTTACAGGAGGGGGTAATTATTCGAGTTCATCGATGTATGCGGGGGGCTCCAATAAATACGGTCACGCCAATAAAGAAGATATATCCGTTAAAGTTGATGTTACCGGGCGTATATCCGGTCAAGATATTGTTTTGGCAAGCGACAAGTACCTGAAAAACAAGGCTAGATAATCGATAAAAAGCAAATAATCAGGCATCTAAAACACAAAGATTGCACAAAGGATGAAAACAGTAAAGAGCGGTATTTACCCGCTCTTTACTGTTTGACCTCTAAGGCCATCCCGACTTGCTAATTTGTTTCAGGACGGCCGAAAACCGGTATCAACTCGTGCCGGCGTAAATCTTTTTTTTGTTGCATAAATTGCCGAAAAACCGATTTTATTCCGGAGGTTTGCCCGACTTATTACGGAATAGTAATGCTTTAGATTAAAGAACAGACCACGTTATTTAACCCTTGCGTTTGATAAACCCGGCAACCGGTTTACGGGGGCGGCTGCATAGTTTCTTATGCGCTTGCAATTCTGCAAGGGCTTGGTTTATCAATTCCAGTTGTACCCTGGTATCTTCGTTAATATCGTTGTAATCGGCAAAAGCGTCGTTTATATAATCTTTCAGCTCCTTTATTTGCGCTTCTATTTGCCCGATACGATCACCGGGCAAGGCTGTGATAAATTGACGCATAGCCACGAAAGCCCGCATAATAGCAATACTTGTCTGAATGGCAATAGGGCTTTTAAGAACAGCGGAAAGCATAGATACTCCCTGTTCGGTAAAAGCGTATGGATTACGCCGTAATCCCATCGTGATAGAATTGGTTATCACAATTTGTGATTTCCAATCTTCCGTTTCCTGATCTGTTAACTGAAACATGAAATCGGACGGAAAGCGTTCGGCGTTACGTTTTACCGCTTGATTCAGCGCACCGGTCGTTACCTGATAAAGCTCCGCCAAATCCCTATCCAGCATCACCCGCTGGCCTCTGATCTCGTAGATTTTATTCTGGATGGGTTGCAATTCCATGCTATGAAAGTCTGAAACAAAGCTATAAAATTATTCCCCTTTCTCAAATTTGATCGGTTTACCGCAATGGGGGCAGGTGATCGTGTTCGTCGGTTGAGGGGCGAAAAGTTCCGGAACCGGTACACCTAACGCTTCTGCAATCTTCTCGAGTAGAGGTAACGATGTATTCCCTTTTGCGGCCCGACTTAGTGTCATTTCCGAAACCCCCAATTTAGCGGCTAAATCTTTTTGCGTTGTCCCGTGCTGCTGGCAGAGTTCTCTAATTCTTATATCCATATACATTTAAAGTTTATAGCATCCTATCTGCAAAGATAATCATAATAACATTGCATGTATATAAAAATGAAAAAATATATGTTGAATGATTATTTTTTCATGCTTTTATTTGGCTATTATAAACTTTAAATGTATATTTGCAGTGTAATAATAAACACGAAACGTTTACGGACATGAAAACCACGAGCAAATACAACAAATCGCAGATTATGAAAAGAGCCTGGAATATCTACAAAGGCAACAACCCATATTCTTACAGCTTTTCGGCCGCTTTGCGCCGGGCTTGGGAGGTTGAGAAGGCAATGATAAAATATAACGAACGGGAGGCTAAACGGGCCGCTATCGAGGCTGAAAACGCAGCAGCAAAGGCCAAACGGATTAGCAATGCGTGGACGATCGGATGTCTCGACTACTACCAGAACGCCCGCCCCGGCCAGTACTTCGGAGACTAACAACAAAAAGGGGTTCACTTTTCAGCTCACCCCCCCCTTTAACCTGATCAGTTCAAAGGTAGGAAATAAATTACGAAAGACATACGAAAACCAACTATAACGATGAAAAAAAAACGATTTGAAAACGATTATGTGCCGGGCGTGGCACTTGTTCCGCTCGACGGAAAAAACCTTTGCCGTTTGCCTTTCAAAAGCATGGGCCCTTTGGCGACTGACGAGACAGATGCGAGCCGATGTGGTGCGATTCGCTTACGAGAAAGCTGACGGATCGTTGCGTAAGGCTTGCGGCACTTTGCGGGGTGTAGCCTCAACGGTCAAAGGTGCAGGACGGCCCGATGACGGACAAACGGTCAAATATTACGACGTTGAGGCGGCCGGCTGGCGATCGTTCAGAGTAGAGAATTTCGTAACAGCATATTGACAAAAAAAACCGCCCCGGCTTTGCGGTTTCAAGTAAAAAAGCTATATTTGTTTTATCCTAAAAAAATCAAATGCGGTACAGATGCCGCCGCTATTGCCGGCGTTTTTTGTATCCATACGTGAAATTTATTTGCCCTCGTCGTGTCCGGTAGCAGTAATGCCCGGGTGGTTCTGCATTTGAGACCATAGGAGCACGTAACGGGGGCTTTTTTATCCTAAAACATCAAATGTCACACACTCAAAAACAAGGTACAATCGTACCTGTAACGCTCGTATCCGAAGAAGATCGTTACACTCAAATCAAAATCGAAACCGCTACCGGTATTTCAGATCTAACCCGCAAATGGCTTATCGCCCTGGGGATGTTGTTGGATTTGCGGCATTATGTCTTAAAAGTGTTCTTAGAGTCAAAGAAGGCCGGTTATCCTGCCAAAGATTACGACCAAGAACTTTTGGAAGCATCAAGAGGGGTTGAATTGGTCCTCAACAAATATCTGGCCGATCAAATCCAGATGTCTATGCTCGATCTAGGGGATGATAATATATATAAAACCGGACGTATTTAATTACCCTGCTGCCATGACAATACAAGAACTCCAAAACGCCAAACTGAGCAGCACGACTGCCGGTTATTTGGCTATATATCTCAAATTATCCGATCTGTACGATGAAATTTGGGATGTCGCAAATAAACAGTACGAAAATGGTAATGTTGCAAGTTGTGCCTGCGAGGATTTCTACAAGGCTCTGACTAAAGCCCAAAACGAGGCTATGCGCTTGGCTAAATGGTCGATAATCGGGAATATCAATGATATTGATAACAGTGCCGAACTATGATTTACGAGCTATCGATAAACGGTTATTCGCTGGGGTTATTCTCCAGCGAGGCCGCAGCCCTGCGACGGGTCGATTATCTCCCTGCCGATCGCTATACCGTCCGGGAATGGAGCAAAGAGGGCGATTTCCTGACATTCTCGCCTTCGGACAATAAAGAATACCATGTAACACGAGAACTATTAAATACGGCCTTATGAGTACCAAAAAATACGAATTTACCGCTCAGGATATTATCGAGCGTATTTTGTCGGACAAAGAATTTAGGAATGAGTTATTAACCCTGCTTGCGGCTGTTGTGGATCTCGCCGACCGCATCAGGCTCAGTAAAGAAGTACGACAATGAAAGCAGTGAGAGTGTTTTTTCATCCCCTGTGTCCGGGGGAATACCTGATAGCAGTAATAGACGTATCCGGTCGTTTGTGGGTGAAGTGTTACGAGGTACTACCGCACGGAATAACGGAAACCGAGGGAAAGCAACTACACAGGCTATTATCCAAGTGTGTAAAGGAATGGGAAGCGAAAATAAACGCATTAATTCCTACTGACAGATTTTGAGTCTCAACAATCAGGGGGATCGTAAACAGCCGCCCCCCCCCCTTTTTTTATAGTGTAAGATTTGTAAGTTTTGACGTGGCAACGATCCACAAAATAAAGAAAAGAAGAGTATGAGAGGAAACCGGGTGTACTAAGCTTTACAAGTTTGACACTGTAAAAAAACAACGATAAAACAACGATACATAACACTCCTAATAGCAATCAGAATAGAAAAGAATACAGAAAAGAAACTATCTATCGAAAACAAAGAAAGCGCGGACCAGCGTCACCCGCCATGAGACGGCATATTTTGCCGAAACTGGTTATCCCGTAGAGACCGGAGCCGTCATAATGCCCGTTTTTGGCCTATTGTTTTGCGAAATTTCAATTATCTTGTCCGACGCAAGGGTTTGTACCACCCACAACAAAAACAGCAAGGTTAGGACAAGGTAAAAACGAAGATTACAACCTGAATCGAGTACTCCAAGGCAGACATGGAAACCAACAAACTAATGTTTGAATAGCGCCTAATTAGGCAAGTTGTGTTGAAATTGTGTATCAAAGAAATTACAAGGGGTTGCGATTTTCATCGTAACCCCTTGATTTAGTGGTGACACCGACAGGATTCAAACCTGTGACCTTCTGATCCGTAGTCAGATGCTCTATTCAGCTAAGCTACGGTGCCGTCCCTTTTGCGAGTGCAAATATAAGTTAAAAAATCTTTACCGGCAAATAAAAATCGCCGAAATTTTCAGGTTTTACCTCTCCGCATGCGATTGTCCCCGATTCGCCGGACCAAATCACACCTTCCATCCCCGGTCCCAAAACCCTTCCCTGCGACACCGTGCTCCAGATAACAGCATGGTTAGGTGCAACAGATACGGAACCTTTACTCGTTTTTCCCGCTTTTTGAGGGCTTATTAAGCAGTTCGGCAAGTTTTGCATAAAGATCATTGCCCATCAGGTTGCGTGCGAGAATCGTACCGTCAGGACCGATCAGGATGTTGGCAGGAATCGAGCGGACCCCGTACATTTCGGCAGCCTTACTATCCCAGAATTTTAGTTCGCTGACGTGCTTCCATCCGAGATTTAAATCGGCAATCCCCTTTTGCCAGGCCTCTTTGGTTTTGTCGAGGGATACGGCGTAAATTTCAAAGCCTTTCGGTGCGAATTCCTTGTAAACCGCTACCATATACGGAGATTCTGCACGGCACGGCGGGCACCATGAAGCCCAAAAATCGAGCAACACGTATTTACCCGGACCGACTACCGACGAAAGCGCCAGTTCTTTGCCATCCCTATCCGGTGCCGATACATCAGTGTAGTGCTGTCCGATCGAGGTCTTTTTCTGTGCATCGGCCATACTGGCAACCAGTTTCAGATACACGGACTGTTTAACCGGTTCGTCAAAAGCCGCCACAGCCTGATACAGTTCATCATAAGGCATGTAGTAAGAGAGTTCGCGGTAAAGGACATAGGCCGCTACCACGCTTCCCGGATTGGCTTTGACGAACTCCATGCGCCGAGCATTGATCAGTTTTTCGAGCGAGTCGCGGCCGGCAGGTGTCGAGACGGCTGCGGAATCGCTATAAAAGACCTCGCTGATGGAGTCGATATCAGCCCGGTATTTGCGGGCCATCTCTTCGCTGGCCGATCCCAATACGCTGATCCGATCCGGGGCATCGGCCGAACCGGTGATCGTAATGGGACTGTTCTCGAGGAAGAAACGCAGGATCGCTCCGTGTTCGGGCGCATCGATCGAAGCCAACATCGGGAGCGGTTGTTTACCGGTAAAGGAGAACGTGCCGTTAACCACCTCCGTAGAGTCGATACGTTGCGGCATTTTACCTTCGAAGAGTGTCAAATATACTTTTCCCGTCACTCCTGCGATCTCGCCGGTGATCGTATACCCTTCGCTTTGCGGCTTTTGCCCGCAGGCAAGAAAGATCAGCGCTAGTGCGCCGGCAAATAACAATTTGGCTTTCATACTTATTATATCGTTTATTCGTTCGGTGCTTTCAAAAAAAAATGCGGGACGGCCGGAAGAGCCGTCCGAAACATCTTCTAAAATACCAACGTTCAGCGGACTCTATTTATTTCCCTGTGGGCACTCGCTTGCGGTTCATTTATCGCCTTTTACCCGGTCAGGATGCGACGAAATGAACTCCGTCCAGCTTTTACTGGCCGTGCGGCCGCCGCCCAGCGCCTTTTTCAACGGGGAAGGGTCGACACGGGCAATGACGGAACATTGAAAGTGGTGGCATACCGCAACCGCCAGTCCGTCGGTCGCATCGAGCCGTTTGGGCAACTCCTCCAATTTCAGCATGCTTTTGAGGATGGCGGCAACCTGCTCCTTCGATGCCGCCCCCTGCCCCGTAATCGCCTGCTTGACCCGGCGCGGGGCATACTCAGCCACCGGGCACCCCTTGCTCAGGGCGGCAGCCATAGCCACTCCCTGCGCCCGTCCCAGTTTCAGCATACTCTGTACGTTATTGCCGAAGAAGGGCGATTCCAACGCCACTTCGTGCGGGCCGTATTCATCGACCAGTGCACAAACCCGTTCGAAAATGTGGTGTAATTTTCGGTAAGGATCCTTCAACTGATGCAGGTCGATCACCCCGAGGATGACACAGCGCACGACACTGCCCCTCACCTCGATTACGCCGTAACCGGTGGTGTTGGTGCCGGGATCGATCCCGAGAATAATCTTTACGCCGGCTTTGCCCATGCGGAAACACTCCTTCTGCGATTTATGGACGCCAGCCATCGCTGGCGCGAAAACTACTCTTCGGCAGCCTGTAGGGCCTGCAACTGTTCGATTTTTTTCTCCAACTGCCGTACCTGGGCACTCAATTCGGGCAATTTGTGAAACACTGCGTTCGCACGGTGGAATTTGATCCCGGACATGATCGGGCTGCCCATATAGCCTCCCGGCTCGGTCACGTCCTTGGCAATACCCGACTGCGAAGCAATTTGTACCTTGTCCGCAATGTGAAGGTGTCCGGCGATACCTACCTGCCCGCCGAACATGCAGCTGTCCCCGATGTGCGTCGAACCCGCGACGCCGAGTTGTGCGGCAGCTACGGTATTTTTGCCGATTACGACGTTGTGGCCGATCTGGATCAGGTTATCGAGCTTGGTGCCGGTTCCGATCCGCGTCGATCCCATCGTGGCACGGTCGATACAGGTGTTCGCACCGATCTCGACGTTATCCTCGATCACGACGTTGCCCAACTGCGGGATCTTGCTGTATTCGCCCTTTCCGTTCGGTGCGAAGCCGAAACCGTCGGCACCGATCACCGTACCGGCATGAATCGTAACGTTATCGCCCAACACGCATTCTTCGTAGATTTTCACCCCGTAATAAAGCGTCACGTTGTCGCCGATGCGCACGTTGTCGCCGATGCAAACCTGCGGGTAAATTTTAACGTTTTTACCGATTTTGACATTTTGTCCGATGACGGCGAACTCACCCACATAGGCATCCTCCCCCAACGCAGCGGTAGCGTCGATCGCGGCACGCTCGCTGATCCCCTTTTTCTGCGGTCTGTTAGCCGCATAGAGTTCAAGCAGTTTGGCGAAACAGCTGTAAGCGTCATCGACTTTGATCATCGTCGCCGGCACAGGTGCCGTGGGTTCGAACGATTTGTTGACGATCACGATCGACGAACGGGAGTTGTAAATGTAGTGTTCGTATTTGGGATTGGCGAGGAACGACAGTGCACCGGGCGCGCCCTCCTCGATTTTAGCCAGCGTCGAGACGGCCGCTTTCGGGTCGCCCACGATTTCGCCGCCGAGGAACCCGGCGATCATTTCGGCTGAAAATTCCATGCTTGTCTGCTTTGTTTTCGGTTTATCCGGAATCGGGCACAGCCCATACCGGGAATTACAGGTAATCTTTGATATTGATATTCTGCGGCATCAACGGCGTGGGATCTCCGCCGAAAGTGACCAGCTCACGGATCACACTCGACGAAATCGCCACATACTTGGCCGGAGTGAACAGCAGAATCGTCTCTACTTCGGGGAACAGCGTCTGGTTCACCTGAGCGATGTTACGCTCGTATTCGAAATCCACGTTGTTACGCAACCCGCGCAGGATAAAACGTATGCCCAACTCCCGGCAAAAAGCTCCGGTCAGCTCGGTATAAGTGCGCACCTCGATGCGATGGTTGTCCTTGTACAAATCGCGGATCAGCCGCACACGGTTTTCGGCGGTCATCAAACCGCGTTTTTCGCTATTCACTCCCACCGCGATCACAATGCGGTCGAACAACTCGAGGGCCTGGTCGACCACCACTTTATGGCCGAGCGTGAAGGGATCGAACGATCCCGGGAAAAGGGCTCTGCGTTCCATGACGGAATGTTTTAAACGATCTTACTGAACAGTTTGCGCAAGCTTACTTCGTCGCCGACCATAGCCGCCAGATCGGCGATCGCTACACGATGCTGCTGCATCGAGTCCCGGTGGCGGACCGTAACGGTCTTGTCCTCGAGCGACTGGTAGTCGACGGTGATACACAGCGGCGTGCCGATCGCATCCTGACGGCGATAGCGCTTGCCGATGCTGTCCTTCTCGTCGTATTGGATGTTATAGTCGAACTTGAGCATATCCTTGATCTGGTGGGCCAGTTCGGGCAGTCCGTCCTTCTTGACCAGCGGGAAAATCGCCGCCTTGACCGGCGCGATGGCTGCCGGGATATTCAGGACGGTACGCGTCTCGCCGTTCTCGAGCCGCTCCTCCTTGTAGGCGGCCGAAAGCACCTGCAACACCATGCGGTCTACGCCGATAGAGGTTTCGACCACATAAGGAACATAACTTTCACCGGTTTCCGTGTCGTAATACTGAATTTTCTTGCCTGAGAACTTGGCGTGGTTCCCCAGGTCGAAGTCCGTACGCGAATGGATCCCCTCGACCTCCTTGAAGCCGAACGGGAATTCGAACTCGACATCGGTGGCCGCATTGGCATAATGGGCCAGTTTGTCGTGATCGTGGAACCGGTAATGTTCGTCGCCGAACCCAAGCGCACGGTGCCATTTCATGCGGGTCTGGCGCCAATGGTCGAACCATTTGAGCTCCTCGCCCGGGCGCACGAAAAACTGCATCTCCATCTGTTCGAACTCGCGCATGCGAAAAATGAACTGCCGGGCAACGATCTCGTTGCGGAAAGCCTTGCCGATTTGCGCGATACCGAACGGAATCTTCATACGGCCGGTTTTCTGGACATTGAGGAAATTCACGAAAATCCCCTGCGCCGTTTCGGGCCTCAGGTAGATCGTGCTGGCCCCTTCGGCCACCGAACCCATTTTGGTTTCGAACATCAGGTTGAACTGGCGCACTTCGGTCCAATTGCGTGTACCGGAAATAGGGCAGACGATTTCGGCATCGAGGATGATCTGGCGCAGTTCCTCAAGGTCGTTGTCGTTCAAAGCTGCGACCATCCTTTCATGGACAGCATCGCGCTTGGCCCGGTGCTCGACCACGCGCGGATTCGTCTCGCGGAAAAGTTTTTCGTCGAAACTTTCTCCGAAACGTTTGCGCGCTTTCTCCACCTCTTTCTCGATCTTCTCATCCTGTTTGGCGAGGAAATCCTCGAGCAGCACATCGGCACGGTAACGTTTCTTCGAGTCGCGGTTGTCGATCAGCGGATCGTTGAATGCACCCACATGGCCCGAAGCCTCCCAGGTTTTGGGATGCATGAAGATAGCCGCATCGATGCCTACGATGTTCTCGTTGAGTTTGGTCATCGCATCCCACCAATATTTTTTGATGTTATTTTTCAGTTCGACGCCCATCTGCCCGTAATCGTAAACGGCGCTCAGCCCGTCGTAAATTTCACTCGACGGGAAGATAAACCCGTACTCCTTGCAGTGGGCGATCAGTTTCTTGAAAAGTTCATCCTGTGTCATATGCTTTACTATTGATTATTAATCTGGGTTTGTAGTATCAATCTTCTTTCGAGAGCATCGCCTGAACCTTACGAAACCGGTTGTTCCGGCGTTTACCCCCGTTTTATGAACCGTCGCAAGCAGTCGGTACGGCCTCCTCTGTCAGTCGTCCGACCACATAAGGCAGACCGTCGGGCCGCTCGCCGACCAGGAAAAGTCGCGTCCGCTCCAGCGGGCCCTTATTGGGCTGATGCAGGCTCAACACCAACTGTCCGTCAAAAGTACGGAACAACATGCCATGACCGCCATCGCGAGCGAAAAGAGGCTCGGACACATGCTCCCACGGGCCGGTCACTTCACCGCTTAAAGAGCGTGCCACACCCAGCGCATAACCCTCTTGGCCGAACGACGACCAAAGCATCAGCAGCTCTCCCCGCGAGTTGCGGTACAGGAACGGTCCGTCGGTCACATACTTACCGGGGGCATATGCCCGAACCCAGGGAGCCTCTGAGGCGGCAAACAGGGTTACGGGTTTTCCCGCCGGCCCCCTCAGGTTTTTACGCAACGGTACCGCTTCGATCGTCCCGTCGCCGACCTGTACCCATTCGTGGCAGAAAACCATCCACGGATCGCCCTGCCCGTCGAGATAAAGCGTTCCGTCGAGCGCCCCCCACTCCTCCGGCGTAACCCGGCCTTTGGCATATTCACGGTAAGGTCCTGCCGGCCGCTCTGCCCGCAGAATCGTAGTGCCGCGCTGCGAAGCGGCCTCCTCCCACATCGTGACGAAAAGATAGGATTTTCCCCGGTAGGTGTGGCATTCCGGAGCCCAGAAATTTTTCCATCCCCAAATGCCGGATGCCGGGCGATACACGGCTTCCGGCCCTTGCCAGGAGATCAGGTCGCGGCTGGTATAAACGTCGAACCCTCCCTTACCGGGCGCCGCATCGGGATAGTTCGTCCCGAACAGATAATATATGCGTTGTGCTGAATCGGGAAGAATGAACGGATCCCGAATCCGGATTTCTGCCAGCGATACCGTGCCGGGCGACGCTACCGGCGCCTGCTGGGCATGCAAACAACTCGCAATCAATGCAAAAAGAGCAAAACAAAGATATCCCGGCTTAATCATCGACGGTTGTTTCGGTTACTAATGAACAAAGATAGAGATATTTTTAATACAACCGCCGGTAAAGGTACACCAATATTCGGCAGCCTTTACCTCAAATACTCCGTAATGGAAACGAATCGAATAACCGGGGTACCCGTGAATTTTGTCGATCATGGGCAATTGCTCACAAAAAGGGTTATTGCGATACCGGATAATTTTCCCGAAGAAACCGGAATAAAAAACAAAACCCGCCATTCCCAAACCAGTGTAACGATTTCCAGCAAAACCGTCATGCCGGACAAAACACCCCTCCGGCATGACGGTTACAATTCTGAATAATCCTGAAACGCAGCTACCAGGAACGCAACCAGGCCCTGTCGAACGAAGCGTGTCGGTAACGTCCTGCAAGCCGCTTGTCTTTCCGGATATCCTTTTCGGAAGGCGCCTCCTTGCCGCCCAATTGCAAAGTCAGGATTTCGCGCTTATCGCGTTCCCGATCCGACAGCGTGACAGCATAAACGTGCTCCTGGATCTTACAAACGAAAACGTCGGAGTTAGTCGACGAAACGCTGCTGACGGGCTGCTCGGAATAGAAGAACAATTTGCCGTCGCGCGCCCCCGCATTGGGATCGAGTTCAACTACGAGCCGGTCGCCGTCGCATCGCAGGGAAATCACTTCGGTTGCCCCCATGCTGATGTGCAAATTCGAGCCGATCAGGCACGGCCCGTCCGACAGTGCCGTCAATCGCAGCAATTTATGCTCGAAGGGAGCTACATCACGGACCGTATAACTGCCGTCCTGTACCCCTTCGTAACGCTCGTCCCAGAAAGACCAGACGTGGAACCTGCCGCCGAGCGTATCGACCGGCACATGCCGCATCGTCAGATCGGCATTGCGGTCATGTTGCGGATTCCACAGGATGAGATCGATACTGCGGCCATAAGGACGGTCCGCAACATAACCGAATTCCCGTCCGAAGATATCGTATCCGCCCGAAAAGGCGTGACCCGCCTCCCGCGAAACCGGATAGAGCTGTTCCATCATGCGAACACTCTGCTCTCCGCCGAATTCCGGCTTGTACAAATGGTCGGAAGTCATGGCAAACCCTCCGTAAAGGCCGATAAAACTGTGGTAAGTCAGTAACTGTGCAGGGCGGGCCTTGCCCGTCTGGCCGAGGTAAGTGACATCCGGATCGCCCATCGTCGTGATGCGGTTTTGGTACCCCCTGCCGGCCATTGCCATAATCGGATAATAGAGTCCCCAGGCATTCGTGGGCATGTCATCCGAGGCCCATTTCTGCGTGAAACCGTCGAAAGGCAGACAGTCCGGGCCGATACGGTTCGCGTCGGCATAACCCACGAAGAGACGCTGGTCGGGATTGCAGGCCATCAGGTAGCTCTCCGGACCGATTGCCTCCCGGTAAAGACGGAACAGTTCGCGCTGCGCCTGCAGGCGCGTCATCTTCGGATTGAAAAGGCGCACCCCCATCAGCGGCAGGTTATTGAAATCGATTTTGAAATAGCGGTAACCCTTGCGGTACATATTGCGCAGCGAAGTGGTAATAAAAGCCGCCACATCGGGATTGGTCGGATCGAGCCGCTCCCAGTCGGGCACTCCGGTCCGGGTTTTGGCATACCAGGAAACAGGGAACAACCATCCGCCACGGTCCCAGCCGGGATTGGGCGCTACCGGCGAAAGCCAGACGCCGGGAACCATCCCCGCCTGACGGATACTCCTCGCCAGCGAATCCATACCCAACGAAAATTTCCCGGCCTCATTCCAATCGTAATATTGTTTCTGCCAGCCATCGTCGATCTGGAACACCTCCATAGGCAGCTTGTTCCTGTTTTTTCCCAGATAATCGGTCATTGCGAGAATATCTTCCTGCGTAATGTTACGCATGCTCCGATACCAGCTGCACCAGCCGTAAACCGGTTTTTTCGTCAGGTTTACACCCGCAACCTCGGCCAGCCAGCGGTCTTTGCCCTCCTGGGCGGCTCCCCAAGGGCAGAACGACAGCAAAACCTCGTCCGAAGGACGTACCTCGCCCGGCTCGACCAACACTTCGCTCATATCGCCGAAGACTTCGAGTTTCATCGAAGTCCCTTCGGTGCGGACATGGAAATAGACATCCGACACCAGGCCGACGGCCGCCATCGAAACGCCTTCACCAGCGGCGGCATAGAGCGTCATATCGTCGCGGTAACCGCGCCATGCCCCGTCGGCCATTTTCACCGAATCACCGCTCGCCGTCAGGTATTCGCGGTTAAAAGCCTTTTCTACCCGAAGCGCATCTTCCGAAGGAAGCGTCCGCTCGAGCGTTCCCATGCGGCGCGCCTCCACATCGGTCGTGGCCAGCATCCAGTCGGCTGCGGCACCCCGCACGGTAAAACCGCCACGCGGCGTATCCAACAACAGGAAGCGCTGTAAATAGACCGGATGCAACGAACCGTTCACAAATTCGGCCGCCACAGTAAGACGGTCACTTCCGACCCGGGTCACTTTGTATTTAAATCCATACCCTTCGGGCATTGTCCAACTGTAAACGGTCTCGAGGCCACGGCCCAGCGGAGTTTCACAAACAACGGATTCGACAATCGGTTCATCCTGGGGGCAGATTACGCGGGAACGGCCATTCTCGAGGATAACGGCCCCGAAAGCGGCATCCCGAATTACAATAGGGCCATCGGAAAGACTCAGCCGATTGTCCTGCAGACGGTAGGAAATTCCCGTCCGGGACATAGCATTCGACAAGGAACCTGCAGTTTCGGACATCGACACAGGAGTCGAAGGAACTAGGTTCTCTGATTTAGTCCCGGCAAAACCGCTCTCCATAAGAGCAACTGCCAAGCAGCAAGTAACAACAATGATTCGCATTTTCAAACGGATAAGTTTTATGGGGAGGGGGTAAATATATGCATTTTCCGGCAATACTCAAGATTTCACTCATTCGAAAATTCCGTTGTCCATATTACAAACCTCTACCGCCTTTTATCCCATTTTGCAGCGTATGCGCTTCAGCACAATTAACAATTAGTCAATCTTATGAATGAAAATACACACATTGCAAACAATTATTAACATTGGAAATAAGGTCATTCCAACGACAAACTTTGCCCTGTTGTATGTTATACGAGCGACCAAGGACGGAGCAGCCGCATCAATCCCACTGGCATTTCAGATTTTCAGGCACTTCAGATACGTTCCGCCAACTCCAGATACAATTGCCGGTGAGCGCTGACAAACCGGTTGAACGCCTCTTTGTCCGGTTGTGACATTTTTGCAATTTTCTCCGGTTTTTTCCCGTTCACAGACATCGCCTCCAGTTGCAGAAGCAATTGATTCGCAAAAGCATAACTGTCCCCCGGAGGAAAATAACGGTAGGATTCCCCCTGAAACAACCGGTCCAGATAAGGAAGACGGGGAAGAATCATCGGGAGGCCGAAACAATCCGCCTCCAAATAGGCATAAGGCAACCCTTCCCACAGCGAAGTGGAAACGAATACATCCAGGCAGGAGTAAGTTTTTGAAACATCGGAAACATGCCCCAGCAACCGGACTTTTCCTTCCAGGTGCCGTTTCCGGATCGCTCTCTCGAGCGAAGCACGCTCTTCACCCTCCCCGGCTATCAGAAAAGTCACGTCATCACGATGGCAGAACACTTCGGCGGCCGCCTCGATCAGTACTCTCCACTGCTTCTGGCGGCAAAGGCGCCCTACTCCGCCGATAATATAATTCTGCTGAGGGAGTTCCCACGCCCGTTGGGTTTCCTCCCGGGAATAGGTCTGATACCGAAACGTGGCCATCGCATTGTTGATCACCCGGATACGCGCAACGTTAACCGCCGAGGCATCCAATGCGGCACACCGTTCGTTTTCGGCCAGGATCACCGCATCCGTCTTTCGTGCCAGGAATCGTTCCGCCGACAAAATGATCCTGCGGCACATCCCGGTCCGGGCATGAAAATAATAACAATGCGGGGTATAGATCGTCCGGGTACCGCTCCACCACGCGGCCAACCGGAACAACAGTCCCGCTTTGGTACTGTGGGCATGAACGATGGCGATCCGGTGACAGCGAATATACCGGGCAATCCGAACGATCTGCATGCAATCACCCGGGAAGGCGGCCCCGTGCCGGATAGGCAGCAAAACCACACGGATCCCGTGTTGCTCCAACAATTTTATGCTGTCGGAAGCCTCCTGATCGGTCCGGAGCGAAGAGGTGATCAGGTGCACTTCGAACTCTTCCGGATCCAACGCCAACGCCAGATCGACGACATGCCTCAACACGCCGCCACTGAAACTCTCTACGCCGAACAATACCGGAATCCGTTTTTTCACACCTTGCGCCACATTATCGCACCTACATACGGATAATCAATTATTAACAAACGATCCTCATTTCCCGACATCATCGCTGTGCATCGATACCGCCAGCCTCCCGTCGCCTGCAGGATATTCGCCCCCGCTTCCGGCTGAGACATCCGTACCGGCATGTTCCAAACCGAGATAACGGCCAAACAAAGATAACAAAAAACGGATATGCTCGTCCATATCGAACTGTAAAACGTTTCCCGTGCATTTCGGATCACTTCCATGCGCCGGGTTTCGTCGGCCGCCAAACGTCCGATCGTAGCGGCAATCGCACCGGGATCGCCGGGGGCAACCAATTCGCTGTTCCGGTCGTTCAGCACCTCGGGGATACCCGAAACGGGTGTCGAGACGACCGGCAGTCCGGAGGCCATCGCTTCGAGCAATACATTGGGAATGCCGTCCCGGTCTCCGTCCGCCGCAACCACCGACGGCTGCACATCCACAGGGGCAGCATGAACACGACAAGAGCCGAGCCGATTCCGGCGTTATAGACCGACAACAGTTCGGCAGTCATTGCCGTAAAGTCGGGTCCGAACGCCCCGCGCTCGAAAATCAACTGGATAATCTGTTCGGGAAAAGATACAATAAAGAACATGACCGGCACCCCGATCTCCTTTATGCCAGAAACAGGATCAGCAACTGGGCGCTCAGTACCCGCAGGAACATTGTGAGTGGATAGACCGTCGCATAGCCCACGGAAGGAATATCGTTGCCGGCCAGGTCGTTGGAATAAGCGAGTGCGGGAGGATCGGTCGTCGCACCGGCCATCACGCCGATCAGCGTAAAGTAATCTACCTTAAACCAAAGGCGCCCGATAACACCGACGATCAGCAGCGGGAGGATCGTGATAATCGCCCCGTAGCCGATCCACGCATAGCCGCCTCCGTCGATAATCGTCTCGACGAACTCCTCACCCGCACCGAGCCCGACACAGGCGAGGAACAATGCAATACCCACCTCGCGCAGCATCAGGTTCGCGCTCATGGTCGTATAGGTTACGAGCTTGAATTTCGGCCCGAAACGGCTGATGAGGATCGACACGATAAGCGGTCCTCCGGCCAGACCGAGCTTCACGGGCTGCGGAATCCCGGGAAAAGTGAACGGCAGGCTACCGAGCATCACACCAAGCACGATACCGATAAAAATTGGAATCAGGTTCGGCGCATTGAGCCGTTTCATCGAGTTGCCGAGCACCTTCTCGACATTCGCGATCGAGACTTCGGTTCCGACGACCGTCACACGGTCGCCCATCTGCAACTGCAACGACGGTTGCGCAATCAGGTCGACACCCGCGCGGTTGACACGCGTGATGCTCACCCCGAATCCCGCATGCAGTTTGAGCTGGGCCAGAGACTTGCCGTTCAGCTCGGGTTTCGTAATCAGAATCCGGCGCGAAATAAGCCGCTTGTCGAGTTGCTCCCACTCCACCTGGACATCCCGGCCGATAAAAGCCGTGATCGCCGCCGCATCGCGCGGCGTGGTCACCACCAGAATCTGGTCGCCGACATGCAGCAACGTATCGTCGTCGGCAATCTCGATCTCTCCACCCTGGCGACGAATGCGCGAAATGACGAAATCGCGGTTGACCAACCCCTGCAGTTCACGAATGCTTTTGTCTTCCAGCGCCGGATTCACGACGCTGAGCGAATGGGGTTGCGCTACCGAATCGTGCTGCACATCCATCGTATCGAGCGCTTTTTTCTCCTCTTTGGCAAAATCGATCCGGAACACCCGCCGCAACACCATCATCGACAGGATAATACCGATCACGCCGAGCGGATAGGCCACCGCATACCCCAACGCGATATCGGGCGAATCGATACCGGTCATATCGCTGTAAGCCTGCTGTGCGGCGCCGAGTCCCGGGGTATTGGTGACGGCACCCGACAGGATGCCGACCATCGTCGTGACCGGCAGCCCGGTGATCACGTACAACCCGCAGGTCACGAGCACACCCGCGCACACCACCATCGTGGCGAGCAAATTGAGCCGGACACCCCCTTTTTTGAAAGACGAGAAAAAGCCGGGTCCTACCTGCAGGCCGATCGAATAGACAAACAGGATCAGGCCGAATTCCTTCATGAAGTGGATCAGGTGCTCGTTGAGCCGCATCCCGAAGTGGCTGAAGATGATGCCGACAAAAAGGATCCAGGTAACGCCCAGCGAGATACCGGCTACCTTGATTTTGCCCAGCATGATCCCCAGTGCAATAACCAGCGCGAGGATCAGCACCGAATGGGCGACGCCGCCGCCCCAGAACGATTCATTGCCGAAAAACAGACTATTCAACCACTCCATCGCTTACGAATCAAAAGTACATATTTTAAAAGTGCACAAACATACGGCAATTCCCCGAAATTACAAAGGCATATTACCGTGCTTCTTGGGCGGATTGCTCCGGATTTTGTTATGGGCCATCTCGAGTGCCTGAATCAATTTGAAACGGGTCTGCTTCGGCAGAATGATCTCGTCGATATAGCCCAGTTCAGCCGCGCGGTAGGGATTGGCAAAACGCTCCTCATACTCCTCGACCGCCTCGCGCCGCTGTTCTTTCCCCGCACCGCGGCACAAAATATTCACAGCCCCTTCGGCACCCATTACGGCAATCTCAGCGGTCGGATAGGCCAGGTTCACGTCCGATCCCGTCTGTTTGCTCGACATGACGATATAAGCACCTCCGTAAGCCTTGCGCAAAATCAGCGTGATCTTGGGAACAGTAGCCTCGACATAGGCGTAAACGATTTTGGCCCCGTGCCGGATAATGCCTCCGTGCTCCTGGGTCGTCCCCGGCAGGAAACCGGGCACATCCTCGAGCGTAATAAGGGGAATATTGAAACAGTCGCAGAAACGGATAAACCGGGCTGCCTTATCCGAAGCGTCGATGTCGAGTACTCCCGCCAGAAATGCGGGCTGGTTCGCCACGATGCCCACCGAACGCCCTCCCAGGCGGGCGAATCCGATCACGACATTTTTGGCAAAATGGGGCATCACTTCCAGAAAGTAGTGGTCGTCGACCACCGATCCGATCACCTCCTTCACGTCATACGGCACATTGGGATCGGCCGGGATCAGCGTTTGCAGTCGTTCGTCCTCGCGGCGGATATCATCCGTCGTGTGTACGACCGGGGCGTCCTCGAGGTTATTGGACGGCAGAAAACTCAACAACTCCCGGATACCCATCAGCACCTCTTCCTCGCTCTCTCCCATAAAATGGGCCACTCCGCTGCGGCTGCTGTGGGTATAAGCCCCGCCCAGCTCCTCCTTATCCACCTCTTCGTGCGTCACGGCCTTCACCACGTCGGGCCCGGTCACGAACATATGGCTTTTGTCCCGGACCATAAAGATAAAATCGGTAAGCGCCGGCGAGTAGCACGCACCGCCCGCGCACGGCCCGAGAATGGCCGAGAGCTGCGGCACCACACCCGAAGCGATCGTGTTTTGGAAAAAGATGTTCGAATAGCCGGTCAGGCTCTCAACTCCTTCCTGGATGCGGGCTCCGCCCGAGTCGTTCAGCGCGATGACGGGCGCGCCGTTTTTCAGCGCCATCGTCTGCACCTTGACGATCTTGTTGGCGTTCGTAATGCTGAGCGAACCGCCGAACACCGTAAAATCATAGGCATAGACGAATACCTGACGACCGTCGATTTTACCGTAGCCCGACACGATCCCGTCGCCGGGAATTTTCTGCCGGTCCATGCCGTAATTGGTACAACGGTGCGTGACGAATTTATCCAATTCGACAAACGTCCCCTTATCCAGCAACATTTCAATCCGCTCGCGCGCTGTCATCCGGCCTGCTTCATGCCGCTTGCGCAGCTTGTCCTCGCCGCCGCCAAGTTCCGCCTGGCGGTTACGGCGTTCAAATTCCTGATATATCCGTTCGTTATTCTTTTCCATGGTTATCCGATTCGTTTTGCAAAACATCCAGTTTGACCAACAGCGCCCCTCCGGCGACCGTTTCGCCCTCGGCCACAAGTATCTCGCGGACGGTGCAATCCCCGGTCACTTTCAGGTTGCTCTGCATTTTCATCGCCTCGAAAACAAGGAGCGTATCGCCGGCCGCAACCCGGTCACCAGGCTGCACCATCACGCGCACCACCTTGCCCGGCATCGGCGCGCTCAGGTTGTCGTCCTGCCTGACTTCTCCGCCGTTGCGCGCCTGCTGATAACGCGCCTGCGCATCGATGACCCGGACATCGTACGAGTCGTAGCCGCACTTGACCTTATAACGCCTGCCCCCTTCGAAATTCACCGCCTCCATCTTGTACGAACGTCCCTGATAGAGGATCGAACAGATACCGTTGTCGGTCAACACGACATTCGCCCCGATCGTCCGGCCGTCTATCGACACCTGGACATCGTCCCCGTTTTTGCCGAGCCATTCGACTTCGGCTTTCCTGTTTCCTATTTCTATCTCCATAACGCTTGCTTTTAAATGCCCTTGACGCCGTTGCGTTTGCCGAATTCGCGCCAACGGCTCGTAAAACCGGAAAGGGCGGCGCCGGCAGGCGATCCGGCGCCACCCTCCTCCAGTGAGACCATGTAATTGATAAGAGCAGTAATCATGGCCATATTCTCAATCTCTTCCCTATCTCCTCTCTCCTGTTGCAAAGCGAGCCGGTCGGCATTCTTTTCCAGCACGGACGTATTGTAATCCCCTCCGACCAGCTCGGGAAGTTCCAGTATCGATCCCAGGTAGGCAATGTTGGTTTTGACACCGGTAATTTTGTATTCATCCAGCGCCCGCCGCATCCGTTCGACCGCAAATTCACGCGTCGTGGCCCAAACGATCAGCTTGCCGATCATCGGATCGTAATGCACCGGAATCTCATACTTCTCATAGATATAGCTGTCAAGGCGGACTCCGATCCCGCCCGGTTCGGTCAGTTGGGAAATCACCCCCGGAGAAGGCATAAAACCCGCCGAGGCATCTTCGGCACAAATCCGGCACTCGATGGCGTGGCCCCGCTGGACAATATCGCGCTGGGTAAGGCGCAAAGGCCTCCCGTCGGCGACAAAAATCTGCTCCTTGACCAGATCGACCCCGCACACCTCTTCGGTGATCGGATGCTCGACCTGCAGGCGCGTGTTCATCTCGAGGAAATAGTAATTGCGCTCCCGGTCCACCAGGAATTCGACCGTTCCGGCTCCGAGATAACCGACCGCACGGGCCGCAGCAACGGCATCACGCCCCATACGCTCCCGCAGCTCCGCAGTCATCAGGGGCGAAGGACTCTCTTCGATGATTTTCTGGTGGCGGCGCTGCACGGAGCACTCCCGCTCGCACAAGTGGATCACACGACCGAACCGGTCTCCCAACACCTGGAATTCGATGTGGTGCGGCTCTTCGACAAACCGTTCGATGTAGACGGTATCGTCGCCGAACGAAGCCATCGCCTCGGAACGGGCAGCCTCAAAAGCTTCGCGCACGTCCGCTTCCCGCCTCACCAGCCGCATACCCTTTCCGCCTCCGCCCTGCGACGCCTTCAGCATCACCGGAAAACCGATCCGGCGGCACACCTCGACGGCCTCGTCAGCCGACACAAGATTTTGCTGCGTGCCGGGCACTACGGGAACCCCGGCTTCGATCATCGTGCGGCGCGCCGAAATCTTATCGCCCATCAACTCGATCGTTTCGGCCGCGGGGCCGATAAAAATTATTCCCGCTTCACCGCACTTGCGGGCGAAAGAGGCGTTTTCGGACAAAAAACCGTAACCGGGATGGATCGCGTCGGCACCGCATCCGCGGGCTACCTCCAGAATCCGGTCCCCGTTCAGGTAGCTCTCCTGCGAAGCGGCGCCCCCTATACAATAAGCCTCATCGGCATAGAAAACATGCCGCGAAGCCCGGTCCGCCTCGGAAAAGACCGCTACGGAAGCGATCCCCATTTCCCGGCAGGAACGCATCACCCGCAGAGCGATCTCCCCGCGATTGGCAACCAATATCTTCCTGATCATAACTTTCAGTTTAATTCACAAGCCGTCCACGGCAGCATATACCGATCCCGGCAGATGAAACTGCGGCAATCAGCATACCAAACCCCAACAGGCTCAACTCTATAAAAATCGCATACTTTACGGGCGTCAAAGCACCTAACCCACGAGGCGCCAAAACGTAAAACGAACCGGCAGGTCTTCTGACTCGCTCCCGTCCCGATACCTTCCCGGCCCGGATTCGGCCAGTGGTAAAGACGTTCAGGACGTTACGGAGCATCACAGCTGCGGGACAGTCCGGGATTCACACCCGGTTCCCTCTTCATTCCCCGTCCCGGGAGAGACGGAGAAAACCAATTCGGGGCAAATATAGGAAATTTTTCCGCGCTGCACACAAAAAACGAAGGATTGCTGCGCCATCTTTCTTTTTGGCCCGCCCTCTCGCATATTTCGTTTCGTTTCGTTATCTTTGCTTTCCGAAAGGAAAAGAAATTCCCGACGCATCGATCCGACCGGAAAAACCGTCGCGGGCATCCGCAACGGCCACAACACTCCTGCAAAAAGCCCTGACCGGCAACAACAGCGGGACAACGACCGACCGGCGAACTGACAAACAAACACAAAAAACAACGATATGAACCGAGTAGAAAACGCGCTGGCCCACGCCACAGAAACCAAAGCGCTGCGTATCGGGGCCGGCATCCTGCCCCAGTCCGGCGATATGTTCCGGGAACTGTTTCCCGGAAAACGGGCCGTCATCATAGCCGACCCGACGACGCTGCGGGTGGCGGGCAGCGATGTACGGGACAGTCTCGCGGCCGCAGGCGTGGAACAGGACCAGCCGCATATTTTCACCTCGCCGGACCTGCACGCCGAGTGGGAATTCGTCGAAGAACTCGATGCCGTACTGCAACGAACCGATGCCATTCCCGTAGCCGTGGGATCGGGAACGATCAACGACCTGGTAAAACTCTGCTCGCACCGCAACGGCCGCCGCTACATGGTCGTAGGCACCGCCGCCTCGATGGACGGCTACACGTCGTTCGGCGCGTCGATCACCTTCGAAGGGGCCAAGCAGACCTTCTCGTGTCCCGCTCCGTTGGGCGTACTGGCCGATACCGCGATAATCGCCGCAGCCCCGAAAGAGATGACAGCCAGCGGTTATGCCGACCTGTTCGCCAAAGTCCCGGCGGGTGCAGACTGGATCATTTCGGATGCACTGGGCGTGGAGCCGCTCGACGAACGCGCTTTCGCAATCGTCCAGGACGGACTGCAGGATGCGCTCGGCGATCCGGAAGGGGTGCGCCAGGGTACCGTCGAAACGATCGGGCCGCTGATCGAAGGGCTCATGCTGGGCGGTTTCGCGATGCAGGCGCACCAGACGAGCCGACCGGCCAGCGGTGCCGACCACCAATTCAGCCACCTGTGGAACATGGAACACCATAAAATGGCTGACGGGCACACCCCGTCGCACGGTTTCCAAGTCAGCATCGGATTGCTCGCCGCGACCGCCTATTACGAACAATTCCTCCACAGCGACATCGCCCGCCTCGATATCGAAGGGGCCGTCGCCGCATGGCCCGAATTGGCCGAAGCGAAAAAATATGCGCTGGAACTCTATGCGGGCACCGATTTCCCCGAAATCGGGCTGAAAGAGACGCGCGCAAAATATATCGGCAAGCAACAACTGCGCGAACAGCTGGCCACGCTGAAAAATAACTGGCCGCAAATCAAGGCAAGGCTCGAAAAGCAGATCATCCCGTTCGCCGAGGCGAGCCGCCGGCTGCGGATCGTGGGCGCCCCCACCCGGCCCGAGGAGATCGGCATCACACGCCGGCGCATGAAAGAGAGCGTAATCCGTGCGCAGCATATCCGCCGGCGTTTCACCATCCTCGACGTAGCCGTTCGGACGAACCTGCTCGGGCAATGGACCGATGCGATTTTCGGCCCCGGCGGGGTCTGGGAGATCAAATAATCCCCAGACCAAGCTATTCCGCCTTACAAAAGCCAACGCGCCTGCACCGGGTACCATACCCCGCACAACGAGCCGGCGCACGGCGGCAAAATAACCTCGCAGAGTTCCGCAACATCCGGCACACTCAGACTCGCCGAAACCGAAAAATTGCACAACCCAACAACCAACGGCTAACCAAAACCGGACAAAACTTCAACCCGAACCGATGAACGATAACACACAAGCCTCAGCACAAACCGCCGCTGCCGCCGATCCGCAGGACGAGCACGGCTTCAGCCCCGAAGTGCGTAAACGTTTTCAATACTGGCAAACCCGCACGATCATCGCCACGATGGTCGGTTATGCGCTCTTCTACTTCGTACGTAAGAACTTCTCTTTCGCAATGACCGGCATGGAAACCGATCTGGGCATCTCGAAAACGAGTCTAGGCATCTTCCTCACGCTGCACGGGCTGATTTACGGCCTGTCGCGTTTCCTGAACGGCGTACTGGCCGACCGGGTCAACGCCCGCTTTTTCATGGCTTCCGGACTGGCCCTCTGCGCGCTGGCGAACTTTGCATTCGGATTCGGCGAAGATATCTCGACCTGGATTACGGGCGAAACCGGCGGATCGCAATTCACCAACACGCTGATTCTCTTCATGGGGCTGCTGTGGGTCGCCAACGGCTGGCTGCAAGGCATGGGGTTCCCGCCGTGCGCGCGGCTGCTGACGCACTGGATACCGCCCAAACAACTGGCGACCAAAATGTCCGTATGGAACACCTCGCACTCGATAGGCGCCGGGCTAGTGGTCATCCTCTGCGGCTATATCATGGGCACCCTGGGCAGCGGACCCAACCATGTCGGAGCGTGGAAATGGTGTTTCTGGATTCCGGCGGCGATCTCGTTCGCGGGAGCGATCGGCCTTTTCATCACGCTGCGCGATACGCCGCGCTCGGTGGGGCTGCCCGAACTGCCCGGAACCGAAATCAAAAAAGAGAAACCGAGTAAAAAGAGCGCCGAGGAGAAACACATGCTGCGCCGAATGGTATTTGCCAATCCATTGATCTGGGTCCTTTCGATCGCGAACTTTTTCGTCTATATCGTGCGCTTCTCAGTACTGGACTGGGGACCGTCGCTGCTCAAACAGTCGAAGGGCATCTCGCTGGAGATGGCCGGATGGCTCGTAGCCCTGTTCGAGATCGCAGGAATCGTCGGTATGATCTTCGCGGGCTGGGCCACCGACCGTTACCTGAAAGGCCGCGCCCACCGCACCTGCGTCTTCTGTATGGCCGGGACGGCACTGTTCATCTTCGGATTCTGGGAACTGCCGCAGGGCGCCCCGATCTGGCTCACCTTCCTGCTGCTATGCGGCGCGGGCTTCTGCATCTACGGTCCGCAGGCGCTGATCGGCATCGCCGCCGCAAACCAGGCGACAAAAAAATACGCCGCCACGGCCACCGGATTCACAGGACTGTTCGGTTATGCGAGCACGATCGTTTCCGGTACCGGCCTGGGCTACGTAGCACAACATTACGGATGGAACTGGGCCTATATTACAATGATCACGATGGCGTTGGTGGGTATGCTCGTATTCTCGCTGATGTGGCGCGCCAAGATGGACGGATACGCCCGGATCAACTCGTAATCCGACAACAAACGCAAAGTACGCAAGCATACAGGAAGCTTCACGACAACGCAACCAAACCATGGATAAAAACACCTTCACAGACTGCTATTCTCCGCTGGCACACGAAGAACTGATGACCCGGCTCGCTGCGATCCGGCACGTCGCACTCGACATGGACGGCACGATCTACATGGGCTCGACACTTTTCCCGTGGACCAAAGCCTTCCTCGCCAAACTCGACGCGTTGGGAATCGGTTACTCGTTCCTGACGAACAACCCGTCGAAAAACATCGACGACTACCTGCACAAACTGGAAGGGATGGGCATCGGGGTGCCCCGTGAACGGATGTACACCTCCGCACTGGCCACCATCGACCACATCCGTACGCACCATCCCGAGGCCAAACGGCTCTTTTTGCTCGGTACGCCGAGTATGATCGCGGAATTCGAAGCGGCCGGGTTCGAGTCCGCCCCCGCCACGGAGGGAAACAAACCCGATATGCTGGTAGTGGCGTTCGACATGACCCTCGCCTACCCTCGCCTGTGCCATGCGGCATGGCTCGCGGCACAAGGCATTCCGTACGTTGCGACGAATCCCGACCGCGTCTGCCCCACCGACCGGGCAGAGGTGCTGGTCGATTGCGGCTCGATCTGCAAATGCATCGAGTACGCCACCGGCCGGGAACCGGACCTCGTACTGGGGAAACCCGATCCGGGAATGCTCACGGGTATCGCCGCACGTTACGGGTTGCAACCGTCCGAAATCGCCATGGCGGGCGACCGAATCTACACGGACGTAGCCACGGCACGCAACGCCGGATCGCTCGGCGTACTGGTACTCTCGGGCGAGACGACACTCGAAACGTCCCTCGCCTCCGATCCCGGGCCCGACCTGACCGCACGCACGCTCAGAGAGTTCGGGGAGCTGCTCGAAGAGGCACGGCAGTCCCGTCCGTAGCAATACGTGTTCTACGATCAACGCCACGGAGCTCCGATTTCCGGACCGAAAGGATTGCAGCAAACGACATAGGAGCACGCAGCATACCGCAGGAAGTCCCTGTGTATAATACAAACTGCGACGCCGGATCATTCAGCGCCAACACCACCACACAATGACACAGATTATCAGCATTGCCCAACGGCACAAATACATCCTCGACAAGCTGAAAAAGGACGGCTACATCCGCGTGGCCGACATCGCCAAGAGCCTGAAGGTAACAGCCGTGACGGTCCGCAAGGACTTCAAGGCGCTCGAGGAACAGGGACTGTTGTTCCGCACGCACGGCAGCGCATGCCCTGTCAATCCGCATGTAGCGGACCGGAGCGTACAGCTCAAAGAACTCGAAAACCGGGTGCAAAAGGAGAAAATCGCTCAGGCCGCGACGCAACTGCTCGAGGAGAACGACTCGGTAATCATCGCCACCGGCTCGACCATCATGGCCTTCGCCGAGAAGATCGTCCCGAAAGGAACGCTCAACGTCGTAACCCCGTCGCTGAAGGTGTCGATGCTGCTCTCCGCCGTCGGGAACGTCAACATCATCCAGCTGGGAGGTGTCGTACACAAAAAATCGCTCTCGGTACGCGGAACCTCCCCGCTCATCTCGATGGAAGAGTTCTCTTGTTCGAAACTCTTTATCGGCGCCGACGGCATCAACGAAGAGTACGGCGTAACCAATTCCAATTTGGAAGAAGCGCAGCTGAACCGCGAAATGATGAAAGCGGCGTCAAAAACGATCGTACTGGTCGATTCGTCTAAATTTTCGCGCAAAGGTTTCGGCCGCATCTGCCCGCTGAGTCAAATCCACACGGTAGTCACGGACGGAGGTATTCACGCCTCGACCGTCCGCATGCTCGAAGAGCAGGGGGTGGAAGTCATCATCGCTGAATAATCAAGAAAAATGCAAAAGCCCCCTCCGGCGGCGGATGCCGGTACACTGCAATCAGAAACAGGATTGGCTGTCCTTCACCGGTTACAGTATTTCGGGAGCTCTTATTTGAAATATTCCCTTTCAGGACAAATCCATCCAAAGGGTGTTTGTCGCGTCCTGGACTCCGTCAAGACGGAGTTAAATTTCAATCGTGGCGCAATTCCGCGTATTCCGGCACGGCTCATCACACCGACGGGTAGTAATGTTCGGCAAGGCGAGTGAACTGCTCGACCTGAGCGCGTTCCCACGCCTCGTCGTATCCCAGTTCGGCAGCGAGCAGTTGCGCCACACGCGGAGCGGCCTGCACGGCACGGCGCGCATCGACGAACAGGATTCGCACCCGCCGGGCCAACACGTCCTCGACTGTCCGGGCCATCTCCTCGCGAACGGCCCACACGACCTCGGCCTCGGTGTAATCGAGCCCTTCGACCAGTTTCGTATCATACCCCTGCCGCATCAATTCGGCAATCGCCGGCATATCGGAGCCATAGACATAAAGATGGTTCGTCAGGTCGGGGTGTTTGCGGTAACCGTGAATCGGGAAACGGCGGGTCATACATTTGCGCAGGGGCAACAGCCCCAACACCCCGGCCTTGTCGACCGTATCCTCGGCCATCTTACGGTAGGAAGTCCATTTGCCCCCGGTAATGGTAATCAGGCTGTGATCCGAAACGATGATTTTGTGGCCGCGCGAAAGTTCTTTCGTACTTTTGCCCTCTCTACTGGGTGCCGCCAGCGGGCGCTGCCCCGCAAACATCGACAGAATATCGGCTCGCGTCGGGGCCGGATCCATGTAAAGGGCCGCCGTGCCGAGGATAAAGTCGATCTCCTCTTCCAACGGGCGGGGTTCCTCTTCGGGTGTTTCGCGAAGAATATCGGTCGTACCTACTACAACCTTGTCGTGCCACGGCACGGCGAACAACACGCGGCCGTCGCTGGTTTTGGGTACCATAATCGCATAATCGCTCTGCAAAAAACGTTTGTCGAGCACCAGATGAACCCCTTGGCTCGGGCGCACCAGCGGCGCATGGCCAGGCTGGTCCATCGCCATCACCCGGTCGACAAAGACGCCGGCGGCATTGACCACGGATCTCGCACGGACCCTATACCTGCGGCCGGTCTCGCTGTCGGTCATCCGGACACCGCAAACGCGCCCCTTTTCATCGTGCATAATCTCTTCGACAGGAGCATGATTCAACAGGCAGCCGCCATGCTCGGCACAGGTCTGCGCCAGGTTGACGGCCATGCGCGAATCATCGAACTGGCCGTCGTGATAAACGATACCGCCCTTCAATCCGCGCTTGACGGACACCGGCAGACAACGGGCCGTCTTCGCGGCCGAAATGAAACGTGAACGGCCATAACCGAAACCCAACGAAAGCAGGTCGTAAAAAGCGAGCCCGCAGAAATAGAGAAAATTGTCCCTCCAGCGGTAGTTCGAGATCACGAACGCCTGGTCCTTGACCAGGTGCGGCGCATTGGCCTTCATGCGGCCCCGTTCGCGCAGCGCTTCGAATACCAATGCGACATCGCCGTGCTGCAGGTAACGCACCCCTCCGTGCACCAGTTTCGTACTCCGGCTCGAAGTGCCCTTTGCGAAATCATCCTGTTCGAACAGCGCTACGCTGTAACCGCGCAATACCGCATCTACCGCGCACCCCAGTCCGGTGGCGCCGCCCCCGATGATTACCATATCCCATACCCGGCCTTCATCGGCCAGCAATTTCAGGCTCTCTTCCCTCTTCATATTATCATTTTTCGCTTTTCCAGTTTCGTTTACCACCAAAACCATTAAAAACGAAACAAAAGTAATACAAAAAGAAAGAAAGAGCAAACACTACCGCTCCAATCCGCCGCCCAAAGCTTTGTAAAGCGAAACCGTTGCGGTAAATTCGGTCAGAATCGCATCGTTGACGGCGATTTCAGAGTCGAACAACTGGCGCTGGGCGTCAAGCACGTCCATATAACTCACCACGCCGTTTACATATTGCAATTTGGCCAATTTGTTATAAGAGAGCGCTGATCGGTACAGCGCATCGGCCGAACGCCGCATTTCGCGGCTCTTGCGATAGGTCACCAGCGCATTGTTCACCTCTTTGAACACCTCGAGAATCTTCTTTTCGTAAGCATACACCTGCTGCTCGTAAGCGGCCTTGGCAGCTTTGTGCGCCGCCCGTTTGCTCCCCAATTGGAACAAAGGACCAGTCAATGCACCGGAAACGAACCACGTCGGGCTTTTGAGGAAATCGGTCAACTCTGCATTTTCGGCACCGAGGTTAGCGGTCAGCCGCAGTTTCGGGAACATATCGGTCAATGCCACGCCCACCTTCGCATTCGCCTCGCGCAACGCCTGCTCGGCCTGCCGCACGTCGGGACGCCTCTCCAACAGCGAAGAAGGCAGGTCCACAGGCAACTCCGTGCCCATTTGCACATCCCCCAGGTCGCTTCCGCCACGGGGAATTCCGGCAGGAAACTCTCCCAACAATACCGACAGGTCGTTCTCCTTGAGCTTGATCTCATTTTCGAGCTTCGGCAACAGCGTTTCGGTACGGGCCAATTCGACGAGGCTCTGGCGGTACGGAATTTCCGAAGTAAGTCCCCCCTCGTAGCGTAATGTGGCAAAATGGACGGCATCGCGCCGCGCTTCGAGAGTCTGCCGGACAATGGAGAGTTCGCGGTCGAGCGCTTTCAGGTCGAAATACATCTGCGCGACCTGCGAAACGATCGTCAGTCGCAACGCCCGCTGCGCCTCAACCGATTGCAGGTAGGCCGCTACGGCCGCCTCGTTCTGCCAGCGCAGGTTTCCCCAAATGTCGATTTCCCACCCGAAAGTCAGGTTCGCGTGCAGTTCAGGGTCGTATTTTTTGTTATCGCCTCCGTAATTGAGGTATTCGCGGTCGCCGTAGAGGTCCATTCCGGCCCCGGGAAACATCTTCGCAAAAGTGATCCGCTTGGCCGCCATCAATTCGCGGACACGCGCCGCTGCGGCAAGCATGTCCTTGTTGTGGTCGAGCGCCCGCGAGATCAATCCCTGCAGGACCGTATCGGCATAAAGCGTACTCCAGCCGATGTCGGCAGTCGTTCCTTCAGTCATACCCTCTTCGTCGAACGTAGCGGGCATCTCTTTCAGTTCCGGTGTCCGGAACGAACGCCCCACCCGGCAGGAAAAGAGGCTCAGTGCTACAGCGACCACCAATAATATAGGATACAAGACTCTCATAATGTCAACGTTTTTTGCGTTTCTCCCTGAACGAGACATGGATGTGCGGCAGGCGCATTTTCGGAAAACGAAGCTCCGGCAGGCGAAGCCGCTCCTTGAGCTTATAGACCATCACGAAGAAGAACGGCACCAGCACGATCCCCACCGTAATCGCAAAGATCATCCCGAAGAACACACCCGTACCGATCGAGTGGCGGCTCGCCGAACCGGGCCCCGAGGCGATCACCATCGGCAACATACCGAGTACGAACGCGAGCGACGTCATCAGGATAGGACGGAAGCGCAACTGTGCGGCATGAATCGCAGCAGCAACGGGATCGGCCCCTTCGTCGACCTGTATCTTGGCGAATTCGACGATCAGGATCGCGTTTTTGGCCGCCAACCCCATCAGCGTCACCAGACCGATCTGGAAGTAGACATCCTGATCGAGTCCCAGCGCACCGATGCCCAAATAGGCGCCCAACGCCGCCACAGGCAACGACAACAGCACCGCCAGCGGCACGATCCAGCTTTCGTATTGCGCGGCAAGGAACAGGAAAACGAACAGCAACACGAGGGCCATCACCTTGCCGGTCTGTCCCGAAGCCTTTTGCTCCTGAAACGAAAGGCCGCTCCAGGCCAAGCCTATATTGTCCGGCAAGTGCTCCTCGACGATCTCCTCGATCGCCGCCATCGCCTGTCCCGAACTGCGGCCGGGAGCCGGTGTCACCTGCATCGGAGCCGAAGTATACATATTAAAGCGCGTGATACTGCCCGGCCCGGTCGTGTAAGCGGTCTTGCCCAGTGCCGAAAGCGGCACCATCGAACCGGACGAGGTTTTGACGAAGAAGAGGTTGATGTCGTCGCGGTTCGTACGGAACTCCTGATCCGCCTGGATATATACGCGGTAGATGCGGTTGAACATGTTGAAATCGTTGACATAGACCGATCCCAGATAAGCTTTCATCGTCGAGAAAATGTCGGACATCGGGACTCCGAGCAACTGCGCCTGATCGCGGTCCACATCGAAGTAAAGCTGCGGAATCTCCGGCTGCAACGACGTGGAGACAGAGGCCAGTTCGGAAGTCTCTGCCGCATAACGCCGGAATGTATCCACCGCCGCCACCAGGTCATCCCACTCGGCTCCAGAACGGGCCTGCAACTGGAACTCGACGCCACCGGCCGAACCGAGGCCCGGCACCACGGGCGGACGGGTCGTGAACGCACTGATCTCCGGATAATCGTGGAACTCGCGTTGCACGTCGCGCATCACCTCTTCGACCTTCTTATCGCGCTCTTTCCACGGCTTGAGGATCACCGTGAGCGTCGCACGCCCCTGGTTCGTACCCACCCGGGGACTCGAACCGGTTACGTTCTGCACATACTCCACGGCATCGTGCCCACCCAGGTAGGCAATCGCACGTTCGGTCACCTCCCTCGTCCGCTCAATGGTCGTTCCCTCGGGCATCGCCAGTTCGACGGTGAAAAAACCCTGATCTTCCTGCGGAATGAAACCCGAAGGAATAAATTTGCTGAGTACGAAAATCAAAACGAGCACCATCCCGAAACCGGCCATGATCCGGCGCGGACGGTTCAGCACCACGCCTAACAGACGTGTGTACTTTTTATTGCCGCGGTTGAGCCAGATGTTGATTTTGCGGAATACGATATTCTTGCGCCCGGTTTGCGGCCGCAGGATAATCGCGCACATCGCCGGGCTCAACGTCAGCGCAACGACGGCAGAAATGAGTACGGACACGACGATCGTCACCGAGAATTGCCGGAACAGCGAACCGGTGATGCCCGCCAGGAAACTGACCGGAATAAAGACGGCAGCCAGCACCAGCGACGTGGCGATCAGCGCGCCGGTCAGCTCTTTCATCGCGATGTGCGTCGCCTCGCGTGCCCCGATCTTACGCTGCTCCATGATGCGCTCGACGTTCTCGACCACAACGATCGCATCGTCCACCACGATACCGATGGCGAGGACCAGTCCCAGCAGCGTCAGCATGTTGAGCGAGAAGCCCATGATCAGCATAAAGCCGAAAGTCCCCACCAGCGAGATCGGTACCGCGACGATCGGGATCAACGCCGTACGCCAGCTCTGTAACGAGAGAAAGACGACCAGGATCACCAGAAACAGCGCCTCGAACAACGTTTTATACACTTCGTGGATCGATTCGGCAATATACTCGGTCATATCGAACGGGACAAGGTAATCCAGCCCTTCGGGAAAATCCTTCGCAATCTCTTTCATCGCCTCTTTCACCTCGGTGGCCACCTGCATCGCATTGGCCCCCGGAAGCATATAGATCCCCAGGATCGCCGCATTGCTGCCGTTCAGCCCGCTTTCGGTGCTGTACGACGACGCTTCGAGCGAGACCCGCGCAACGTCGCGCATGCGAATGAACGAACCGTCGGGATTGGCCCGGACCACAATCTCTTCGAAATCGCTTACCGACGACAGGCGCCCCGGCGCAGTGAGCGGAATGGCTACATCGACACCCGCCACAGGCGGCTTTCCCAGTTCCCCGGCGGCCGATTCGCGGTTCTGGTCTTTCAGCGCATTCTGCAAATCCTTCACCGTCAATCCAAAACTGGCCAGCCGGTCGGGATAAACCCAGATCTGCATGCCGTAATACCGGCTGCCGATATTCGACACGCGCCCGACGCCCGGAATACGCCGCAACACGTCGAGGACATTGATCGTCGCGTAATTACTCAGGTAGATCTCATTGAATTTCGGGTCGTCCGAGGTCAGCGCAATCGTCAGCAATTGGCTGGGGGCCTGTTTCTCGACCGAAATACCGTTCTGGAGCACCTCGGCCGGAAGGCGTGCCTCGGCCAGTTTTACACGGTTCTGCACCTCGACGGCCGCCAGATCGACGTCGGTGCTCACATCGAACGTCACCGTAATCGACAAGCCGCCCGAGTTGGAACTGCTCGACTCCATATAAATCATGCCGGGCGTGCCGTTGAGCTCTTGCTCCAGCGGCGTGGCGACAGCCTGCGACACCGTCGCGGCATTCGCTCCCGGATAAGAGGCGCTGATCTTGACTACGGGCGGGGTAATCTGCGGATATTGCTCGATGGGCAGCGATACGAGGCCGATGATACCCACCAACACGATCAGCACGGACAAAACAGTCGAAAAGACCGGTCTGTCGATAAAAAATCCCGGTTTCATCGCCTATTCGTTTTGGTTAGTACTGGATGGCCCTGCCTTGACAGCTTCGGCATCTTGTGCGGTTTTACCCCCCTTGGCAGCCTGCACGGCAGCCGGCTGCCGTGCGGCTGCATCCCCGGATTTTCCGGCCGGCCGTTGCTCACCCGGATTCGCATCCGGCTGACTATCACCCCTCAATTCTTCCGAAGTGAACCTGTCGTCCGAAGTCCACGTCACATGCTGGCCGTGCTTGAGTTTCTGATACCCCTCGGATACGATTTTCTCGTCCGGAGACAACCCCCTGTCCACTACCACGCGGTTGCCCTGTTCGGCACCCAACTCGATAAACCGTTTTTCGACGATACTGTCTGGCCGGACGACGAAAATAAACGCACCGCCCTTTTCGATTGAAATCGCCTTCTTGGGTACCACCATTACGTTTTCCAGCACGTCGAGCAGCAACCTGACCCGCGTAAACTGTCCCGGTAACAACACTTGGTGCGGATTGGGCAATACGGCACGCACCCCGAAAGTCCCGGTCTGGGGATCGACCTGCGGTGACGCGAAATCGACGATCCCTTTTTCACCGTAAGCCGAATTGTCGGCCAATGTCACAGAAACGGTAGGCTGCCACGAACGAGACGTGTCGAGTTCGCCCAGATGGACGTTACGCCGTTGGCTGCGCAGGTAATCGAGCGCCGTCAGTTTGAAATCGACCAGTACCGTATCGCTTTTGACCACGGTAGCCAACCGTGTGGAATTGGATTTGCCGACCAACGAGCCGATATCGGCGTACCGTTCACTGATATAGCCCGTCAGCGGAGATCGCACCACCGTGTAACTCAACTCCAATTCGGCCTGCTGCAAATCGGCCTTGCTCATCGCCACGCTCGCACGAGCCATATCCAACGCGGCTACGGCATTGTCCAGATCGAGCTGGCTCGCGGCATTCTGCTCATAAAGCGGACGCAGGCGCTGTACGTCGCGTTCGGCCTTGGCCGCCTGCGCTTCGTCCTTCTTGAGCTGCGCCTTCGCCTTTTCGACGCGCGCCTTATACTGATCGTCATTGATATAAAAGAGGGGTTCGTTCATGCGGACCCGTTTGCCCTCTTCGAACGTCATTTTTTCGAGAAACCCTTCGACCCGGGCATTGATCTCGACACGGCTGGCCGCCTTGATCAGGCCGACATAATCCCCGTAAATTTCGATATTGTCGACCAACACATCTTCCACCCCGACCACCGGAATCTCAGCCGGAGCCTCTTTGCAGCCCCCCATCAGAGCCGCACAAAACGACATCCAGCAAAAAACGTTTACTCCGTTTCTCATAACTACATCGTTTTTACCCTAATCTATCGGCCGACAAGATATATATTTTTTCCTAAAAAGATTCGGGCCACAAGGAAACGACGCTGAACTGCAACTGCTTCCATTTATCGTTTCAACTATAACCCTCTATTTTCATCTGTTATAGTACTACACTGAAAATCAACTGTTATTCACATTCAGGCTTGCTTACTAAAGAATTTTATCCTACTTTTGTAGGACTTTCAACCGGTCATATCTCTGTTTAAGAGATGAGGCAGCTGAACCCCACACTTCAACCCGATTTTCGAGGATCGTATACACACGGTCTGGAAGCTTAGGCGTGGTTTTATCCGAAGGAAATGACAGATAGCCCCCAGACCGAACTGCACTGGTACGTAGCGAAAACATTCCGCCGGGAAAGAAAAATCAAAGAGCGCCTCGAAATCCTCGGCATCGAACATTTCATCCCGTTTCACAAAGTCGTTAAACAGTTCGGGGCACGGAGGGTTGCCGTCGAAGAACCGATTGTCAATGGAATCATTTTTATCCGTTACGATTTCCGCGGCAGTATCGCATTAGTCAACGATTACGGTTTCGAAATGCGATACCTGCGTAATCGCGAGACCCGTTCGCTGCTCGTTGTGCCCGACAAACAGATGGAGGACTTCATCTTCCTGCTCAGCCATTGCGAAGATCAGATCGAGTTCGTCTCCCCCGATCTACGTCCCGGCGACCGGGTGCGCGTGACGGAGGGGCAGTTCAAAGGTATCGAAGGCGAGTTGATCCGTATCAAAGGACATAAAAGAGTGGTCATCCGGCTGCAGGATGTAGCGGCACTGGCCACCGTATACATTCCGGGCAATTTCCTGGAGAAAATCTGACACGAGTTTTCTTCCGTGACTGTTCCAATGTTTGCAACTATCACTCTCTGTTGCCGGTTTATTCCGCATTCGGTTTCGCTCAAATGTGAATCATCAAAAACACCCGAGTAATAACCATCGACAATTCGGGATTCAAACTATTCGTACTGAATCAGGAATAACGCAACGCATGTATCTGCGTCGGTTACGCCGGCAAGAGTTCGGACGGCAATTTCACGATAACATTCTATTTACTAAATTTCAAAGGCAATCCGCATGAAAGGCATTGTATTGGCTGGGGGTTCTGGTACGCGGTTGTACCC
>OLFY01001075.1_pt1 | contig 36507 bp, 33 predicted proteins | sample 1605611 | NCBI WGS metagenome assembly OLFY01 (sample SAMEA3888923, study PRJEB22519) | human gut metagenome | biome: human gut; feature: human-associated habitat; material: faeces | place: Denmark | collected 2011
CCATCCCTCCCAAACGCGTTTTACTATGGAGGATGACGGATGGCTGCTTGCGGCAAGGCAGCCGGTTCTGATGGTCCCCCGAAAAAATGTTGAGCCTGGACTGTGCTAGTCAGGTTTTTTGTTTCTCTCTCTTCTTATTCTTTCTCTTTTGCTGGCAGTAGCCGGTGGATGGAAGGCCATAAAAAAGGACAGTCGTACGGCTGTCCTTTTTTATGGCCTTGGGGAAAGCGTATTGGGAAGATGGCGGCAGGGCTGTATCCGTGTCGCGGACCTCACAGGCAGCAAGAGCGATACTGGCCTTGGGGAGGCCCCTTCACGCGAGGAAGAGGGATCCCCTTGCCGTCTTAAAGGTACAGATGCGGCAGCACCTCGCGGGAGTCCAGCCAGATGGTCACGGGGCCCCAGTTGACGAGGTGGACGCGCATGTCCGCGCCGAACACGCCCGTAGGTACGGGACGGCCGCTTTCCTCGCTGACTTTTTGGGCGAAACGGTCGAACATCTCGCGGGACCAGACAGGATCGCCGGCATGGGAGAAGGAAGGACGGCGGCCCTTGCGGCAGTCGGCATACAGCGTGAACTGCGGCACTAGCAGGACATCGGCCCCGTGATCCCGGGCGGAGCGGTCGAATTTGTCGCAGCGGTCTCCTTCGCCGGGGAAGATGCGCAGATCCAGCAGCTTGCGCGCCATGCCTTCGAAAATGGGGCTGTGGTGGAAGTCCGGGCCGTCCTCATCACCAAAACCGGTCATGACCAGCAGGCCCTTGCCGATGGCCCCGGTGGTCTGTCCGTCCACAGTGACGGCCGCTTCAAGGACACGTTGGACCAGGAGTCGCATCAGTCCTCCTTGGCGGTCGCGGCACCGTCCTGCCGGGCGGCATGGCGGGCTGCTTTCTTGGCCTGCTTGGCCATCTCTTCTTCACGCAGGGCACGACGCAGGACCTTGCCCACGATGGTCTTGGGCAGCTCCTCGCGGAACTCCACCAGGCGGGGCACCTTGTAGGAGGCCAGACGCTGGCGACACCAGCCCACGATGTCGGCCTTGGTCAGTTCCACGCCGGGACGGGGCACGATATAGGCCTTGAGGGCCTCGCCGCGCACGCCGTCGGGGATGCCGACGCTCACGCCTTCCAGCACGTCGGGATGCTCCAGCAGGACTTCGTCCACTTCACGCGGATAGACGTTGTAGCCGCCCACGATGACCATGTCCTTCTTGCGGTCCATGATGAAGAAGTAACCTTCCTCGTCCATGACGGCCAGGTCGCCGGTATAGAGCCAACCGTTGCGCAGGGCGCTGGCGGTCTCGTCGGGCAGGTGCCAGTAGCCCTGCATGACCTGCGGCCCGCGGATGACCAGTTCCCCCAGCTTGCCCACAGGCAGGGGGGCGGTGCCGCTCTCGCTGTCCACGATGCGGGCATCGGTACCGGGCAGGGGCATGCCGATGGAGCCTTCCTTCTGCTTGCTGTCCTCGCGGGGATTGATGTGGGTGATGGGCGAGGCTTCCGTCAGGCCGTAGCCTTCAAGGATGATGGCGCCGGTCAGCTCCTGGAATCGGCGGAAGGTATCGCGGGGCAGGGGAGCGGAGCCCGAGATGCAGAGCTTGATACAGGTCAGGTCGTACTGCCCCAGGGTCTTCTGCTGCAGCAGCGAGCTGTAGACCGCGGGCGCACCGGGGAAGACCGTGGGACGGTGCTTGCCGATGAGGTGCAGCACGTCCTGGGGCACATAGCGGGGCAGGGGCAGCACCGTGGCGGCCAGGGCGGCCGGGATGGTCAGGCCCGTGGTCAGGCCGTAGACGTGGAAGAAGGGCAGCAGGCCCACGAAGCGGTGCTCCGTCTCGGCGGTCTCCTGGATGATGCTCAGGATCTGGCGGCAGTTGGTGCCCAGATTGCTGTGGGTCAGGGACACGCCCTTGGGGATGCCGGTGGTGCCGCCGGTATATTGCAGCAGCGCGGGCGTGTTCTGCGGGTCGGCGATGGGTTCGCTCAGGGGCTGGGCGCCCTTGCTGAAGTCCTTCCAGGCGATGACCGTGTCATCATAGGGGATGGGGACGGCCTTCTGGCGGCCCTTGGTGAAACGGTAGATGAGATTCAGCGGGAAGGAGAGGGCGTCGGCGATACCGGTGACCACATAGGTCTTGATGGGCAGACGGTCACGCAACGGCGCCACGCGGGGCCAGAGCATGTCCAGCAGGACAAGGCATTCGGCACCGGCGTCATTGAGGTTCTGGAGCAGCTCCCGTTCCATGTAGAGGGGGTTGACCATCACGGCCACGGCCCCGCATTTGACCACGCCCCAGAAGGCGATCATGGTCTGGGGCAGGTTGGGCAGCATGACGGCCACGCGCTGGCCCGGCTGGATGCCCGCACGGCGCAGGGCACCGGCAAAGCGTTCCGCGGCCTCATGCAGGGCCTTGTAACTCATGCGGGTGTTCTGGAAGATCAGGGCCGGACGCTTGGGGTAGCGCGCGGCGGCCTCATCCAGCAGGCTGTACAGGGGCTGGTCGAAGACGGTGACGGTACGGGGAACGGACGGTTCGTAATGGGAGAACCAGGGACGGTGCAGCTCGGAGGTCATGCCATTTCCTTGGTGTTGCGCGTGTGAGGGGGAAGCTGGAACGCCGTGGCCACGGCATAGGCCTTGATGCCTTCACAGGCACCGGTAAAGCCCAGCTTTTCTTCCGTGGTGGCCTTGATGTTGACCGAATCCGCGCCCAGGCCCAGCAGGCGGGCCACGTTCTTGCGGATCTCTTCACGATGGGGAGCCAGCTTGGGGGTCTGGGCCACGACGGTCAGGTCCACATGGCAGAGGGTCAGACCGGCATCCCGGAAGCGTTCCAGCACGTCGTCCAGGAGGACGGCAGAGGAAATATTGTCGAAACGGGCGTCCGCGTCAGGGAAAAGGCGGCCGATGTCGCCCAGGGCCGCACAGCCCAGCAGGGCATCCATCAGGGCATGGAGCAGGACGTCGCCGTCGGAATGGGCGATGACCTCGGGAGCATTGGGGATGATGATGCCGCCCAGCTTCATGGGGCGGCCGCTGCCGTAACGATGGACGTCATAGCCCATGCCCACGCGCGGCACCGGCATGACGGGGGAGCGTTCTTCCAGCAAGGCAAGGTCCTCGGGATGGGTGATCTTGATATTGGCGGCTTCGCCCGGCACCACCAGCACGGGGTGCCCGTTGGCTTCCATCAGGGCCGCATCGTCCGTGGCCGCGCGTCCGGCGGCACTTTCCTGCCGGGCGGCATGGTGGGCGGCCAGCAGGGGAGGCAGGGCAAAGCCCTGGGGGGTCTGCACGGCACGCAGCCGGGCACGGGGCGGCGTATCCGTCACAAGATCGTCGCAGACGACCTTTATGGTGTCCGTGACGGCAAGGCCCGGGATGACGGCCACAGCCCCTGCGGCGAGCGCATCACAAATGCGGTGGACCAGGGCCGCGCTCATGAAGGGCCGCGCGCTGTCGTGCACCAGCACGTGCGTGGCTTCCTTGGGCAAGGCGGCCAGTCCGTGGCGCACGGAGTCCTGCCGTTCCGCCCCGCCGGCCACGGCCAGCCAGGGGATGCCGGGATCCTCGCCACGGACCAGCTGGGCCAGGCGCTGCCTTTCTTCTTCCAGACAATCCTGGGGAAAGACAAAAACAAGGCCCGCCACGGCCCCGGAATGGGCCAGAGTGCGGGCTGAATGCCAGTAAAGGGGAACCCCTTTCCAGAGCAGGAACTGTTTGGAATAGCCGCCTGTAGCGGCGGACAGGCGCTTGCCCTGTCCTGCGGCCAGAACGAGGGCCCAGGGACGGACGGGAATTCGTGTCATGCTGTACTCGCAAAAAAACAGGCAGGAGTCGAACGATAAGCCGGGTTCTGTTCGCGCCGGGGCGCGCGATCGCCATTCCTCTAGAAGAGCAGTTACCTGCCCTCTCAAGCAGCCTACCCGGAAGGTATGGCCGGGCCAGCCTCCTTCCCTATTTGGCCTTGCTCCAGACGGGGTATGCCGAGCATGCCGTGTCACCACGGCATCTGGTGGTCTCTTACTCCACCGTTTCACCCTTACCCGGCCGGTACGGGACCGGCCGGGCGGTTTGCTTTCTGTGGCGCTGTCCGAAGGTCGCCCTTCCTGGACGTTATCCAGCGTCCTGCCCTGTGGAGCCCGGACTTTCCTCTCCGGGCCAATGCCCGCAGCGGCGATCTGTCCGGCTCCTGCCTGTTGATTTTTAGTCCACCAGAGTCTTGGGTTTGGCCGGAGCGGCCTGCAGTTCCATATCCGGGAAGTGCTCGTTCCAGAAGATCAGGCGCTGGCAGTTGGGGCAGCTCAGGATCTGCTGGCCGCGCTGCAGCTCGATGAAGGACTGCGGCGGGATGGCGATGTGGCAGCCGGAGCAGATGCCTTCGCGCACACCGACGATGACGGGATGTTCAAGACGCTTGCGGATGAATTCGTAACGCACGAAGACGGGCTGGGGGATGACGCTGGCGGCATGCTGGCGCTTTTCTTCCAGTTCGGCCAGCTTGGCCTGGGCCAGCTGGATCTTTTCTTCCAGGCCGTCGCGACGCACTTCCAGTTCGGCCTGGAGGGCACCGTGGGTCAGGTCCAGCTCGGCCAGGGCTTCGTTCTGGCGCTGCACCTCTTCCATGAGGGTCATCTTTTCTTCCTCACGGGAGCGGTTGATCTTTTCCATGCTGTCCATTTCGCGCATCATGGCATGGTATTCGCGCGTGTTCTCCACCTGCATGAGCTTGTTCTTGCTCTTCTTGATGCGGGCGGAGTCGTCGTCGATCTCCATGGCGAGGCGCTTCTGCTGTTCCTGCAGGTGGGTCAGCTTTTCCACGATGCGTTCGCGTTGGGCGTTGCTGGCATCGAATTTGGCCTGCAGCTCGTCCAGCTGGCGGGGAGCGGATTCCAGTTCCTGACGCACGGCAAAGATGGCGTCGTCCACTTTCTGCAGCTCGACAAGCTGGCGGATCTGGTCAAGATAGACAGCGGTGCTCATGAGGTTCCTCCTAAAGAACGCGGGGATGGACAGGCTGGAAAGGAGAGGCCGAAGGCACGAAGACGACTTCGAGCATCGGGCAGGCGTGCTGCAGGTGGATGGCGGCACGCCGCATCATTTCCTCTTCCAGGCTGTGATGGCCCACGTCGAAAAGACAAAGTTGCGTATCCAGCGCCGTATGGTATTTGACGTCGCCGGTGATGAAAATGTCGGCACCCGCGGCGCGGGCCTCCTCCAGCAGAGAGGATCCCGAACCGGTGCAGTAGGCCACACGCCGGATGCTTTCCGGGCAGGGGCCGCTGACGGTGGCGGTGCTCAGGTCGATGTGCGCGGCCAGCATGCCGGCCAGCTGCGGCAGGTCCACAGGTTCGGCCAGATCGCCGGCCAGGCCGAAGCCGTGCGGCAGTTCCCCCGTGCCGGGGCCGGTGGGCTCCAGCACGGCCAGATTGTCCAGATGCAGTTCGCGGGCCAGCCAGGACACCGGGCCGTCGCTGTTGACATCCAGCGAGGTATGCGCGGCGTAGAGCGGCACATCGTTGGTCAGCAGCAGGCGCAGGACTTCATGGTAATGGTCGATGCGGTTGGGCAGCGAAGGTTTGAGCGCCAGCGGATGATGGCTGAGGATGCACTGCGCGCCGAGCTCGAGCGCGGCCGTGATGGAAGCCGGGCTCGGATCGAGGCAGACAGCCAGACGCGTGGCGTCGGTCCTGTGCGCGGCCACCTGCAGGCCCGAGGCGTCCCAGGACGCGGCGCCCTGCAGGGGGGCCATCTGTTCTATGATGGTAATGATCTCTGCTATATGCATATCGATCCCTCACAGTAAAAAAGCACTTCCCTGAAACCAGAAAAGTGCTTTCAAAAGCAAAGGGCGGCAGGCTCGCTGCAAATGATCGACACCTGTGTCTGCGACCACTGGGGCCGTAACCAGCAAAATGGTTCAAAGAATCTAGCTGGCCCTGAGCCCGCTGTCAAGCGGGAAGTCCCCTCCCTTCCTTATATTAAAGGGCGCGCAGGTAGCGCACGGCGTTGGAGAACAGCTGGGTGGCCGGGGGCACGTCGATGGAGCCGCGGGTCCAGGTGGGATAGTTGGTCACATGGTGGAACGCTTCGGGGTGGGGCATGAGGCCCAGCACGCGCCCGCTGGGATCCGTCAGGCCGGCGATGGCCAGGCTGGAACCGTTGGGGTTGAGCGGATATTCCATGGTCGCCTTGCCGGTCTCGGGATCGGCGTACTGCAGGGCGATGAGGTTCTCATCGGCCAGGCGCTGCAGGGTGGCGTCGTCGCGGGCGATGAGCTTGCCTTCGCCGTGGCGCACGGGCATGGCCATCATGGGCAGGTCCTTGGTGAAGACGCAGGGGCTCTTGGGGTTGGGCAGCAGATGCACCCAGCGGTCTTCGTAACGGGCGGAGTCGTTGTGGCTCAGGGAGACCTGGCGTTCGAAACGGTTGTTGTCCAGAGCGGGCAGCACGCCCAGCTTGACCAGCAGCTGGAAGCCGTTGCAGATGCCCAGGATCAGCTTGCCGTCGTTGATGAATTCGGTCAGGGACTGGAGCAGGGGAGTGCCCGTGCTGTCCTTCAGATAGCGCCAGCGCATGCTGGCAGCCTGGGCGGCGCCCAGGTCGTCACCATCCAGGAACCCGCCGGGGAACACGAGGAAGTGGTAATCGCTCAGGCGGACTTTGGCGGCCACGATGTCGGAAAAATGCACGACGTCAGCGCGGTCGGCACCCGCGAGACGGGCGGCGTGGGCGGTTTCGAGATGGGAATTGGTGCCATAGCCGGTGATGACGAGAGTATTGACTGTGCCCATGCGGCAGAAGCCTCCTTGCAAGCGGTAGCCACAAAGGGCCACTATAGAAATGGAAAAAGAGACTACCTGCAAAGTTTATAATAGTCAATGCTGGTAAAATGATTCGGATTGGTGTAAAACCTCCCGATTGCGCGAGGGCGGTTCGCCCGGGCGCAGCACATGCGGTCCGGACCACGGTCCGCTGTATGTCATCAAAAGGTAGGAGTTCATGAAAACCAAGTTCATTTTTGTTACGGGCGGTGTGTTGTCTTCCCTGGGCAAGGGCCTTGCCGCGGCTTCGCTGGGCGCCCTGTTGCAGACCCGGGGACTTTCCGTCACCATCCAAAAGCTGGATCCGTATATCAATGTTGACCCCGGCACCATGAATCCCTTCCAGCACGGCGAAGTGTTCGTGACCGATGACGGGGCCGAGACCGACCTGGACCTGGGCCACTACGAGCGTTACCTCAACGTGCCCATGTCGCGCAAGAACAACACCACTTCCGGTGCCATCTACAACCACGTGATCGCCAAGGAACGCCGGGGCGACTACCTGGGCGGCACCGTGCAGGTGATCCCCCACATCACCGACGAGATCAAGCGCACCGTGCTTTCCCTGGCCGAGGGCGACAACGCCCCTGACGTGGCCATCATCGAAATCGGCGGCACCGTGGGCGACATCGAAGGCCTGCCCTTTCTGGAAGCCATCCGTCAGCTCAAGTCCGAGCTGGGCCGCGACAACTGCCTGAATATCCACCTGACGCTGGTGCCCTACCTCAAGGCCGCCGGTGAGCACAAGACCAAGCCCACCCAGCACAGCGTCAAGGAACTGCTTTCCATCGGCATCCAGCCCGACATCATCCTCTGCCGCTGCGAGCACAGCATCCCCGAAGAGATGCGCCGCAAGATCGCCCTGTTCTGCAACGTGGATCAGGACGCCGTGTTCTCCTCCGTGGACGTGGGCAACATCTATGAAGTGCCCCTGCGCTTCTACGAAGAAGGCTTCGACCAGAAAGTGGCCATCATGCTGCGCCTGCCCGCGCGCAACGCCCATCTGGAAGACTGGAAAAAGCTGGTCTACGACTGTGCCAATCCCCAGGGCAGCGTGACCATCGCCATCGTGGGCAAGTATGTGGACCTGAAGGAAGCCTACAAGAGCCTGCATGAAGCCCTGATCCACGGCGGCGTGGCCAACCGCGTTTCCGTGAACCTGCGCTACGTCAATTCCGAGAACGTGGACGACAGCAACGTGGCCGCCACCTTTGCCGGCTGCGACGGCATCCTGGTGCCCGGCGGCTTCGGTTACCGCGGCGTGGAAGGCAAGATCGCCGCCATCCGCTATGCCCGTGAAAACCGCATCCCCTTCTTCGGCATCTGCCTGGGCATGCAGTGCGCGGTCATCGAGTTCGCCCGCCACGTGGCCGGTCTGGAAGACGCCAACTCCGAGGAATTCGATCCCCTGAGCGCCCACAAGGTCATCTACCTGATGACCGAATGGTTCGACTTCCGCACCAAGAACCTGGAAAAGCGCGATGCCGAGAGCGACAAGGGCGGCACCATGCGTCTGGGCGCCTATCCCTGCAAGATCATCCCCGATACCCGCGCCTTTGAAGCCTACGGCAAGGAACTGGTGGAAGAACGTCACCGTCACCGCTACGAGTTCAACAATGCCTTCAAGGATCTGCTGGAAGAAAAGGGCATGGTCTTCAGCGGTACCGCTCCCGACGGCTCCCTGATGGAGATCGTGGAACTGCCCGACCATCCCTGGTTCCTGGGCTGCCAGTTCCACCCCGAATTCAAGTCCCGTCCCATGGCGGCGCATCCCCTGTTCCGCGAATTCATCAAGGCCGCCAAGAACAACCACAAGAAATAGGGCTTTTGTGCAAGAAAAGCCGTTCAGGACGCTCCGCCGGCGCGGGGCGTCCTTTTTTTATGCAATGACTTGAAATATTCCCTTTTTTGTGCTCTCAGGCCAGCCTCCCTTGCCTATTGGTGCAGCATGTGGCATGGTATTTGAAACGTAGAAAATTTTTACTGACAGGATAGCACCCCATGGCATTGGAACTTCGTCAACAACTCAAATTGTCGCAGCAGCTGGTCATGACCCCCCAGCTGCAGCAGGCCATCAAGCTGTTGCAGCTTTCTCGTGTCGAACTTCTGGAGACCGTCCAGCAGGAGCTGCTGGAAAACCCCTTCCTGGAAGAGGCCCCGGCCAATGAGCCCGTGGCTCCGCAGGATCAGGAAGAGTCGCGGCACGAGAAGCCCCAGGACGAAGTCTATGACGAGGATCTTTCCCGCAATGCCGACTGGGAGGAATACCTCGGCGAATTCGCCAGCACGCCGCGCACTTCGCAGGGACGGGAACTGGAGATCGCGGAAGAGATCTCTCCCCTGGAGGCCCGCTATTCGGCCAAGCCCACGCTGGAAGGGCATCTGCTCTGGCAGCTGCATCTTTCGACCCTGACGGACGAGCAGAAGGAGATCGGCGAGATCATCATCGGCAATCTGGGCTCGTCGGGCTATCTGCGCGCCAGTGTGGAAGAGATCGCCGAGATGGCGTCCACCACGCCAGAGGCCGTCCAGACCGTGCTGGAACGCGTGCAGCTTTTCGACCCCGTGGGCGTGGCGGCCCGGGATGCCCGCGAATGCCTGCTGGTGCAGCTGAAGAACCTGCGCTACGACCGTGATCCCATTCTGCTGGAGCTGGTGCAGTCGCATCTGGAAGATCTGGAGGCCCACCGCTACAAGCCCCTGCTGCGCAAGTTCAAGCTGGATATGGAAGGCCTGCGCGAGTACCTGGACATCATCCAGTCCCTGGAGCCCCTGCCCGGTGCCAGCTTCGACGGCAGCGAGCCCACCTATGTGAGTCCTGACGTCTTCGTGTACAGCGTCGGCGACGAATTCGTCATCCTGCTCAATGAAGATGGTTTGCCGCATCTGCAGCTCTCCAGCATGTTGCGTGATGGCGTTCCCTCCTGTAATGAAAAAGAGAAGGACTACGTTTCGGAAAAAGTACGTTCCGCCTCCTGGCTCATCCGCAGTCTGTACCAGCGGCAGCGGACGCTGTATAAAGTGGTGGAGAGCATCGTCAAACATCAGCAGCCCTTTTTCCGTGACGGCGTCACCAAGCTCGCACCGCTCATCCTCAAGGATATCGCCGACGATATCGGGATGCATGAGTCCACGGTCAGCCGCATCACCACCAACAAGTATGTGGCGACGCCGCACGGCATCTTCGAACTCAAATTTTTCTTCAACAGCGGGCTTGAACTGGACGATGGAAGTCAGGTAGGCTCAGAGAGCGTCAAGGCACTGATCAAAAAGTTCATCGCTGGCGAAGATCCCAAATCGCCCCTGAGCGACGAGCGGCTCGGCGAGCTGCTCAAGGAACAGTTGAAGGTCAATATCGCACGGCGCACGGTGGCCAAGTACCGCACGGCGCTGAACATCCCCTCATCCTCAAAGCGCAAGGAACATTTTTGATTCCTGCACCACGGGAGGTTCTATGAACATTGCTTTCACTTTCAAGAACTTCGAGGCCTCCGATCATCTGAAGAAGTATGCCCGTCGCCGTATGGAAAAGATGGGACGCTTTTTTGGCAAGGCTTCCGGACTGGAAGTCGGTGTTGTGCTTACTGTGGACAAGTTCCGGCATCGCTGTGAAGTGACCATCGCCGGCGAGGGGCTGCACCTGAGCGCTTCCGAGCAGTCGTCCGATATGTACGCCGCCATCGACCTTGTGGTGGACAAGGTCGAGGCCCAGATCAAGAAGCACGTCTCGCGCGTCAAGGAACAGCGCCGTCAGGCCCGCAACGCCAACGTGGACGTCTTCACCTACAACCTGGAAGCCGATCCCGATGAAGAACCCACCGTGGTGGGCACCGAGCGCTTCGCGCCCAAGCCCCTGCATCTGGATGAAGCCCTGATGCAGCTGGAATCCATCGGCAGCGAGTTCCTGGTCTTCATCAATGCCGAGACCGACCGCGTCAATGTGGTGTACCGCCGCCGCATCGGCGGCTATGCCGTCATCGACCCTGTCCTGTAAAGACTTCGGGGCCCCCGCAAGGGGGCCCCTTCGAGATTGCCATGAGCCAGACACCATCCGAAGGCGCGGCGGCGCCTGTCCAGGTCTGTATAGTCACCGGCCTTTCGGGGGCCGGTAAAAGTACGGCGTTGCGGGTCTTTGAAGACCTGCGCTATTTCACTGTGGACGGATTGCCCGCCGGGCTGGCCGTCGAGATGGTGGAGATGATGCGGCGCGGATCCATGGAACGGTTTCGGGGCATGGCCTTGGGCATGGACATGCGCCAGCAGGATTTTCTGGAAGAGCTCAACGTGGCCCTTGCCCAGCTTTCCGAGCACGGCGTCCGGCCCGTGCTGCTTTTTCTGGAAGCCGGGGCGCAGGAGCTCATGCGCCGCTATGCCACCACCCGCCGGCCCCATCCGCTGGAGCGTGAAGGCATGGGCCTTGAGGATGCCCTGCGCGAGGAACGCACGCGCCTGGCTCCTGTGCGCGAGATGGCGGATCTGGTCATCGATACCAGCCGCTTTTCCATCCATGACCTGCGCCGCGCCATCCAGAAGCGCTGGAGCAGGACGTCGGGCAAGTTGCGGGCCATCCGGGTCAACGTCATCTCGTTCGGCTTCAAATATGGTGTCCCGCGCGAGGCGGATTTCGTCTTTGATCTGCGTTTTTTGCCCAATCCCTATTTCGTAGAAAAATTGCGTCCCCTCAGCGGCAAGGACAAGGCCGTCCGTGACTATGTCTTTGCCTCCGAGGCCGCGCAGGAATTCGAGAAGAAGCTTTTCGACCTGGTGCGCTTCATGCTGCCGCAGATGGAAGCGGAAGGCCGCTACCGGGTGGCCATAGCCGTGGGCTGTACCGGTGGCCGCCACCGTTCCGTCGCCACGGCCGAGGCCCTGTTCCAGATGCTGCGCCAGGCGGATTATCCGGCCAGTATCGAGCACAGGCACCTTGAACTTGGCTAGGAAAGCTGGCACTCTTGGCCTTACGTGCTGCATTTTGCAGAAATTTCAGTTCCAGCGCGAGGTATGTCATGTCGGAACAGCAATCTTCCACCCAGGTCGGCATCATCGTTGTCGCCCATGCCGACTATGGCTCTGCCATGTTGCGCACGGCGGAGTTCATCCTTGGTACCCTGAGCGACTGCACCTCCATCAGCGTGGACATCGCCCAGGAAGTGCCCGAGACCGTGCGCCGTCTGGATGATGCCGCCCAGCGGCTGGACAAGGGCGCAGGGGTCATCATCCTTACCGACATGTTCGGCGGCACCCCCACCAACCTGGCCCTCTCCCTGCTGGGGAGCCATAATGTGGAAGTCGTCACCGGCGTCAACCTGCCCATGCTGCTCAAGGTCTTCACCTGTCGCGAAAAGCCCCTGGCCGAGCTGGCCAAGCTGGCCGGAGAGGCCGGTACCAAGGGCATCGTCGTGGCCGGCAGCATGCTGCGTTCCCGGAACAAAGAAAAAACAGGCGATTGATCCGTATGCTCTGGTTCAGAGTGGACAACCGTCTGGTGCACGGGCAGGTCATCGAAGGCTGGTTGCCCTATGTGGCCGCCCGGCACCTGATAGTTGCCAATGACGCCATGTCCGCGGACCTTCTGCAGCAGCAGATCGTCTCTCTGGCGGTACCGGAACAGGTGGCCATCCACTTTGTGCCGGTGGATGCTCTGCTCGAGACGCTGGCCTGTTGCGGCGAGAGCAGTCTTGTCCTTTTTGCCGACTGTCAGGATGCCCGCAGGGCCCTGGAAAGCGGCGTCGCCATCCGGGCCCTCAATATCGGCAACCTGCATTACGCACCGGGCAAGATCCAGATCTTCCCGCATGTGGCCCTCTCCGAACAGGACAGGGAAGACCTGCGGGCCATGCTGCAGCAGCAGGTGGAGCTGGATTTCCGTTGTGTGCCTTCCGACAAAATCCGGGATGCTTATGAGCAGCTTCTCTGATGCCCTCTGGCTGGGCGTGCACTATGCTTTTTTTTTGTCCTCGCGGGGATAGCCCGTTCTTCCTTTGTCTTTAGGCTGGCTGACAGGCCCCTGTTCTGGGCCCTGCTGCTGGGCGCCGTCTCCGGCCAGTGGCAACCCGCGCTCTCGCTGGGGATCGTGGTGGAGCTGCTCTGGCTCGACGTCATCGCCCTGGGCAGTGTGGTCCCGCCCTTCGGGACGCTGGCCTTCCTGCTGCTTTTCCCCCTGTCCATCATCCCGGGCTGGTCTGAGGCCCATCAATTCCTTGCGCCCCTGATGTTCGCGGTATTCGCGGCCTATGGCGCCAGCTATGCGGAACGTTACCAGCGGGTGGCGCTCAATCCGCTGGTGGATCTTGTCACGGCATCGTTCTCTTCCGGTCGCGGCTGTACGCCGGGGCAGGCCGTGGCACTGGGGGCCGTGGTGCGTGCCGGTTGGCAGTTCTCGCTCTACATGCTGTGCTATGTGGTCTTGTGGCTGGCCTGTGAGCTGCTGGGGGACGCGATCTTCCTTTTTGAAGGGCAGATGAGCTGGCCCATGCTGTTTGCGGCCAGTATGGTGGGCGGCATCCTTTCCCTGCGCACACGCCGGGCATACGCCTGCCTCGTGGGGATGTTCGTGGCGGTCTGGAGCTTTCTGGCCGTGACCAGGCTGGACATCTTTTAGGTGCTGCCGGGATCCCTCGGCACAGTCCTTTCCTCATTTTGCATAAAAAAGCTGCGTCGAGCATGGCATCACCATGCGGACGCAGCTTTTTTTCGGTCATCGCCGTTGGGCCAGCGCCGGAATATCCCGAGTCCCGTCATCCATGGAAAGCCCGCATCCAGGCCAGCGCGGGCACTGCCAGAGCCAGCAGGGCGGACAGCCATTGCGGCAGGGCCGGCCAGCCGCGTCTGGTACGCAGGGCCTCTCCAAAACCGAGAGCCGTTCCGGCCGCCAGACCGCAGATGTGGGCCAGGTAGTCCACGTTCCCTTCTCCCATGCCCCACATGGCCAGGATGCCCACACCGGCCGCCAGCGGCAGATAGCGCTTGCTTTCATGATGCAGGACCATATAGCCGGCCAGGGCCCCGATGGCTGCGAAGACAGCCGTGGAAAAGCCCAGGCTGAGGACGAATTCCCGACGCAGCACCACAGTAAGCAGATTGCCGAGCCCGCCGCCCAGCACTGTCAGCAGCAGGGCCCGCCCCGGCCCCGTCAGCCGGGCCAGCAGGGGCAGCATGATGCCGCCCAGCAGGACATTACCGGTCAGATGGGCCGCGTCGGCATGGAGGGTAAGGGCCGTGAACAGGCGATGCCATTCGCCGTAGATGCGCAGACGGACGTTGTCCAGCGCTCCGGCCTGTTCCCAGCTTACCGGGAGGGGCAGTCCGTCGGGCAGCGGCCACCAGCCGCACCGCAAGCCGTGCCAAAAAACGAGCAGCAGCAGGGGCAGGGCGGCCGGCCAGTAGCAGGCATGGAGCGCGGGCGGCAGGCCCCGGGGGGCCGGGGGGCGCTGCTTTTCCGTATGGAAGTGCTGCAATTCCTGCCGGGCCAGATCTTCCAGCAGGGCAGGCACATAGATGTATTCTTTTTGGCGGAAGCGCCAGAGCTGGTGGGGAAGACCGCAGGCGCTGAGCACAAGGATCATTTCCTGGCGCTGGCCGTAGGAGCTGATGCCCTCGGTGCCGGTGAGGGAACGCCAGTGGAACGGCAGGGGACGCGGGCGACGCTGGACGTGCCAGTATCCCGCAAAAGGGGCGGGCAGACGCAGAAGGCGGGGCTTCATAGCAAAAAAGCCCCGATTGCAGATGCAACCGGGGCTTTGCGGGCAAAAAACAAGTTAGTCCTGCTTGGCGCGGGCGGCGGGCTTGGTCACCACACCGGAACGCAGGCAGCGGGTGCACACGGTCAGGGTGCGCACGGTGCCGTCAGCGAACTGATGACGCACGCGCTGCAGGTTGGGATTGAAGCGACGCTTGGTCTTGATGTTGGAATGGCTGACAAGATTGCCGACCTGGGGCTTTTTGCCGCAGAAATCGCATTCTTTGCTCATGATGTCCTCCGTATATGCAGAAAACTGTGTGTATCGTTTATGCGGCAAAGCCGGGTAACAGCGGCCGCGCATTGCGCAGGCAATGAGCCATGCATCCAGCATGGCCGCGCAAGCAGTTCCTTTACCCAAGCTTTGCCAAAAAGGCAAGCCTTTTTCCGGGAAAAGCCCAAATTTCTTTGCTGCGGGCTACTTTTGGGGCGTCAGGCACGGGCAGAGCATCCCGCGCCGGGGCAGATCGTCTCCTTTGACGGGGGAGCACCCCGCCTGTCGGGCGTCCTTGTGTGACAGCAGGCGGGCATGGACTCGGCAGCCGATGGCATAGGGGGGCAGCCACTGCCGCCACTGCGGTGTCATGGCGTCGATGGAAAGGTGCTCCAGATCCGGGCAGGCGGTGCAGGAAGCGCAAGGGGCCTCCGGCAGTTCCAGCACGCAGCAGGCATCAGGGCACTGTTCCAGCGTGGCCATGAGGCTGACGGTACGGTGGCGCAGATCCAGCTCGGCATCCATGGCCGTGGCGCAGGTCTCGGCATCATAGCCCAGTTCTTCATAGGCCATCCAGATCACTTCGCCGTTCATGCGTCCGTACAGGGGATGGCTGTTCCGCAGGCGTTTTTTTCAGCATCGGACAGCGTGGCGCTGTCCACCAGGGGAAGGGTGTCGTCCATGGTCCTCCAGGGGCAAAAAAAGGGGCCGGCAGGGCCGGCCCCGGGATGGCAGATGTGACGGGGTTTACTTCAGCAGACCTTGCAGGGTCTGCTTGCCCTTGCTGATGGTCTGGTCGAATTCCTGCTGCAGGGATTCCATCAGTTCCTTGACGGAGACGATGCTGTTGACCCTGGCCACGTTGGCACCGCAGAAGGCGAAGCCGCGCTCCAGGTTGCCCTTCATGGCGCTGATGAGGGCCTGGGCGATGCAGTAGGGCGTCTTTTCCTGGTCGCAGGTATGTACGCAGTGGAAGACGCATTTGAAGGGTTTTTTGTTGCCCTGGCGGGCAGCCTCGATAAAGTCGTTCTGCAGGGCGCGGCCGGGCATGCCCACCGGGCTCTTGATGATGGTGATGTCTTCTTCCCGGGCAGAGATATAGCTCTGTTTGAAGCGCTCATCGGCATCACATTCCTTGGTGGCCACGAAGCGGGTCCCCATTTGGACGCCGGAAGCACCGAGGTCGAGGAATTTTTTGATGTCTTCGCCGGTGTAGATGCCGCCGGCGGCGATGACGGGCACGGCGCGGCCTTTCTGGTCTTCAAGGCGCTTGGCGGCCTCGACCACCTGGGGGACCAGGACTTCCAGGGCGAAGTTCGGGTCGTTGATCTCTTCACGCTTGAAGCCGAGATGACCGCCGGCCTTGGGGCCTTCCACCACGAAGGCGTCAGGCAGGTAATCGAAACGGGAGAGCCACTTGCGGGCGATCAGGGTCGCCGCGCGGGCGGAAGAGACGATGGGGACCAGCTTGGTCTTGAACTCTTCCTTTTTCTCTTCGCAGGCTTGCAGGAGATGCTTGGGCATCTCCAGGGGCAGACCGGCGCCGGAAAAGATGATGTCGGCACGATTTTCGATGGCCGTGCGCACCATCTGGCTGAAGGTGGTCAGCGCCACCATGATGTTGACGCCGATGATGCCCTGGGTCTTTTCACGGGCCTTGGTCAGCTCCTGGCGCAGGGCGCGCAGGTTGGCTTCGATGGGGTTCTTGGCCACATCGGGTTCTTTCATCCCGATCATGGCTCCGGCGATGACGCCGATGCCGCCCTGATTGGCAACAGCAGAGGCGAGGCCGGAAAGGGAAATGCCAACACCCATGCCGCCTTGGACGATGGGCATTTTAGCGGTCAGGTCTCCAATGGACAAAGAAGGAAAAGCCATGATGCAACCTCCAACATGGCGCTATAAGGTAAAGCCCTCAAGGGGCGGTATTGAAATCAGTTTTCGGAAATCAGTACCAGAAAAAACTTGTTTTCACAAGGCTGCTGTCTTTATCAGGCATGGCAAAGTGCCTGATAATCGCACCAGCGGCAGCCTTCGCCCGGGCGGCCGGTGAAATCCGGGCCGTGCTCCATATGCCAGAGCAGCAGGGAGAGGACGTCGAAGCATTGACGGATGCGTTCGTCATTGTCCAGATCCAGCCTGGGGCCGAACAGCCAATATTCCCGCCCCTTGTCGCGCAATTCCACCAGGGCGGCGTCGTGCAGTTCCGTGAAACCGGCGGCGTGCAGCATGCACAGATAGGCGGGCAGCTGGATCATGCGCAGCTTCTCGGCCAGCTGGTCGAAAATCCCGGCGGCCAGCCGGCGGCGATCCTCCAGAGGAATCCGTGCGTCCCGGACCTGTGCCATCTGGAGGAACAGGGCTTCATCATCCCAAAGGGCCCCGGCAGGGCTGTTGATGATGCCGGTCTTGTAGTCCACGATGCAAAGGCCGTCTTCCCGTCTGTCCAGCCTGTCCAGACGCCCCTTGAACGTATACTCCCGGCCGTTGCAGCCGATGACCTGGGTCAGGGGATATTCCAGCTCCAGGATGGTGGCGTCCGGCTGGTTGCAGAGGTATTCCTCCAGACGGCGCGGGGCCGCCATGGAGAACATCATCAGGCTGTCGGGAGGCAGCTGGGTCCGCAGGTCGTGTCTTTCTATCTGATGCTGCAGCTCGGCGCGCATGACGGCCATGTCGAAGGTCCCGGCCCCCACCGGTTTGCCGCGATACGGGCGGTAGAGCTGTTGCAGCACATCGTGCAGCACGGAGCCCACTTCTGCCGGGTCGTCCTTCTCGTTGACCTCCTGGACAGGCCGGAACCGGCACAGATGTTTCCAGACGAAGGACAACGGGCAACGCAAATAGGTATCCAGGGCTGTGGGAGAGATGGGCGCGGCCAGAAAGTCCCGCATGGCATCCTGCAGGGCCTGGTTGCGTTTCAGGGACAGCTCGCGGGGCGGCATGGGGGCCACGGCACAGGTGGCCACAGCCAGCGGCGGCGTGCCCGGCTTGAGGATGGCCCCGGTACGCTGTTCGTGCGCCCAGATGAGCTGTTCCACAAAACGGCTGCGGGCCTTCTTGCTGTCCATGAGCCCCGAGCGTCCCTGGCTTTCCTGCCAGTAAAAGCGCACTTCGCGGGCGCAGGCGCACAGGCGGTAGAGCGTGTGGGAGGCCGCCCGTTCCCGGCGGCGGGCATCGGGCAGGCCGAGGATGCGGCGCAGGCTGTCCGGCAGCAGGGGATCCTGACCGGGGGCACCGGGCAGGACGTCGTCGGTGGCATCGACGATGAAGATGCGGTCGAACTGGAGCAGACGGCTTTCCAGCATGCCCAGTACCTGCACGCCGCCCAGCGGGTCGGCCTCGAAGGGGATGCGCTGCTGTTGCAGCAGCTGGCGGGCCAGACCGTGCAGGAGGCGGGGGAGCATCTCCTCGCCGGACAGGGCATTGTGCTGCAATTCCGGCACGCAGTGGCGCACCAGCCGATACAGGGCCTCGGCATCCAGGGGAAAGCGTTCCCAGACGGCCTGGCCGTGCCGGGTCAGGAAGTCGCTCAGGCGCAGCAGGGCCCCGGCCAGACCGGCCAGCGTGGCGACGTCGCCGAAATCTTCCAGCAGCAGATGCAGCAGCTCTTCCAGCAGGGCGCGTTCGGGGCTGGGGGGCGGAAGGGTTCCGTCCGGGCCGGTCGTTTCATCCGCGCATCCTTCACCTTCCGCCAGAGTATCCAGCAGGTCATCCAGGGCCACCAGACGCCTGCCGCTGCGGATGCGGCGTTCCAGACGGCGCAGCAGGGGGCGCAGGGGCTGTCCCGTGCCTGTTTCCCCTTCGGGAGCGGAGGCCTGCAGCATGCCCAGATAGGGATGGCGCAGGCAGGCCAGCAGATGCCGCCAGTAAAAGAGCCCGTCCTTGTCCCGGCCTTCATGCAGGCGGAACAGGCTGTCCAGCAGATGGAAAAGGGGCGAGCGGTCCAGGGGATAGCCCATGGAGATGTTGACTTCCTTGTCCGGCAGGTGATGCAGCACGGGCAGCAGAAGGTCACCGTGGGTCAGCAGGATGGCCGTGGAAGCCTCCGATGGGGCATCCAGATCCCGTTGCAGGGCCTTGAGCTGGGAGTGGAGGTCGTAGCCCGCGAAATAATGCCATTTTTGCCCGTCATCCGCCGGGGAGGGCGTGTCCTCCTCCCAGGGGCGGGCCGTGGCCTGCCAGCGCTGCAACCACTGGACGTGTTCCTGGCAGGCCCAGTGTACGGCCGACCGGCCGTCCTCGTCATGCCGGGCCAGGGCGGGATCCGTATGCAGGCAGACGCGGGCCCCGGCCTGCCAGAGGCTGCGGAGCAGGATGTCCTCGGTCTCGGTGAGCAGGGAAAAACCGGCCAGCAGTACGGGGTGCCCGTCCGCAGGGCGCAGCAGATCGGGGATGTCCCCCGCATGGCGGGCGGCCAGCCAGAAGTCATGGCCCGGCGTGGTCCAGCCTTTTTGGGCCAGCGCCGCCACATAGGCATCACGGATGCGCCCCAGGGCGCCCAGCAGGGCCGCGGCCGGGGGGCTCACCTCGTCGATGAAAGGCAGGTCGTCGGTGACCATGTTCTGGCCCAGCAGCTCTTCCAGCAGGTTGGCCAGGCGGATGCCCCAGGGCAGGAAAGCGCCCGGGGCCAGATCGCCGAAGCGCTTTTCCAGCTCGTGGTCTTCATCGGCCAGATCGAGGACGCAGTCCCGCAGCAGGGCCACCCTGTCCAGCAGGCAGGCCGTGCGCAGCGGCACGGGGCTGGCGTGCATGCGCCACAGGCGCACCATGTCCGGCAGGGAAAGGACCTTGGGCAGCAGGCCGGTGGCCCCGGCAGCGGCATAGATGTCCACAAGATACCGCCACGGACGGTTGTGGGGGACGATGATGACGGCATCACCGGGCCGCCCGCCGCTCCAGAGGTCGGTGGCCCGTTTCAGGGCAGGCAGGAAAGGCTGCTGCCAGGAAAAGATATGGAAGGGGCTGCTCATGCCTCGTCCTCACAGAAATAACGGGGATAGGCTCCAAGATCCGTAAACAGTTCCGAAGCGCTTTCGGGTTCCACCAGGCGGAAAGACTGTTTGTCCAGATAGATGAGCAGGCCGCGGGCCACCGCCGTACCGCTCTGTTCCAGACAGCGCAGGTAGCGTTGCACCTGCCGGACATGTTCGTCCATGACCCTGCCGCTCTTGTAGTCCACCACCAGGGTCCCCCAGGACAGCGGGACGATGAGGTCGGCACGCAAGAGCTCCCTGCGGGGGCCGTCGGCGGCCAGCATGGATTGTTCCGGGACGCCGCGCCGCTGCCACAGGCCGAACTGGGGCAGGCGCAGCAGCCAGAGCAGGCAGGATTCCATATCGGCGGCGACGCTTTCCCTGTCGGGGGCGTCCTGACCGTCGGCAAGGGGGATGGTGGCAAGCACCTCCCGCACGGCTGCCCTGATATTGTCCTCACTAAGGCCGCCCAGGGGCAGCTGTTCCAGACAGGCATGGAGCAGGGTGCCGCGATCCCGTGCGGAAAAGTGCATCCGTTCCAGCGGGTTGCGGTAGATCTTGAGCCGGGGCAGCCATTGCATGGGCCGCCAGTCCTCTTCCGGCACGGAGGGCATGGCCGCCCCCCCGCCGGGAAATTGATCGGGAACGGTATCGGCCCCTGCGGCTTCCGGTGCCGGGGCCGTATCTTCCTCTTCATCCTCCGCCACCGGGGGCTGGACAGGATGCAGCACATCGTCCCCGCCTTCCAGCTGGTAGGGGACGTCGAGCCCGGCCTGTTGCCAAAGGACATCCAGGGCATCGCTGCCGCAGCCCTTGCGCACGGTGGCGGCACTGGTGCGGAAGACGAGGAGCTCTTCCCGCGCCCGGGTGAAGGCCACATAGAACTGGTTGAGCAGTTCCATGGCCTGCCGCAACAGGGCCTCGTAGTAGACCCTGCCGCAATGCGGCCCGTTCTTGCAGACCATGCGCAGGCCGTCTTCTTCCATGAGCACCGGATCGCTCGCCTTCAGGGAGGCGTCGGTCCAGGGCAGGAGGACCACAGGGGCCTCAAGGCCCTTGGATTTGTGGACGGTCATGATGCGCACGGCGTCGATGCCTTCGGGCATGGGGACTTTTTCTTCCTCGCCCTTTTCCTGCCAGTGGGCCAAAAAGTCGGGCAGGGTGGCCAGCCCCTGATCCTCGGCATTCTTGAGCACTTCGAGGAAGCAGCGCAGGAAGACATCGGCATCGGGATAACGTTCGAAGACCCGGAGGCGGTCGTACCATTCCATGACCGTGTCATACGGTGTCATGAGCCCGGCCTGATTGTGGAAAGGCGCCAGCACCGCGGTCCAGAACTCGGGGAAGCCCTGTTGCAGATGCTGGACCAGGGGGATACTGCCCCTGCCCACGCAACTGTCGTGCAAGGCCTGCAGATCGGGTACGGGCAGGGGGCCCTGCTGCACCAGGCTGCCCGTGACCACGGTCCAGAGGGCCAGCTCGTCTTCCGCATTGCACAGGAACTGCAACAGGGCCACGCTCTGGATCACCAGGGGATGGGTGGACAGCAGTAGGCTGTTCTCCGTGACGATGGGGATGTCGGCAGCGGCCAGATCTTCGGCCACCAGGGCGGCCTGGGCATTGCTGCGTACCAGTACCAGCATGTCCTGCCAGGGGCGGCGCGGGGCCAGTTCCTGCCGGAGCACATGGCGCAGGCGTCCCAGCACGGCGGCGTTGAGTTCCTCGCTGTTATCAGCGTCGATGGCTTCCACACGCACGAGGCCGCCGGAAGGCGAGCTGGGCGAAAAATCCTGGGCCGTCCCGGCATAGCCCGCGGCCACGCGTTTTGCATAGCTGTCCAGCAGATCGGCCGGCGTCTCTTGCGGCATCAGGGCGGCAAGGGCCTGCCGGGCCACGGAGGCATCCTCCAGCGGCGAGAACAGGGCGTTGTTGTGCGCGATGATCTGACGGCAGCTGCGCCAGTTGGCCGTGAGCGTCTCGTGGCGCACGTCCGGGGCCAGAAGGCGCAAGGGCGCTTCGATGCCGTCAAAAAGGGCCGCATCCCCGCCGCGCCAGCCGTAGATGGCCTGCTTGACGTCGCCCACCCAGGTCAGGGAGCCGCCCCGGGAAAGGGCTTCTTCCACCAGCGGGCTCAGGGCCTGCCACTGTTCGCGGCTGGTGTCCTGGAACTCGTCCAGCAGGAAATATTGCAGGCGGCTGCCCAAGCGGCACAGGGCCTCGGAGACGCCAAAGCTGCCGCTGAGCACCGAACCGGCCAGCTCCGGCACCAGGACGGCGGGCAGGGTGCCCTCCTGTTGCTGGTTGGCCCGCATGGCGTGGACCAGCAGGGTGGCCAGCTGGACGGCCGGGGCGAAATTGCGGGCCGAACGCAGCAGGGCATGGCGGCGGCTGAAATCCGGCAGCCAGGCCGCCAGTGCTTCCAGGGCCGACAGCAGCTCTTCCGTACGCTTCGTTTTGGCCGTGAGGAATTTGTCGACCTCGGGCTCGGCGATGGATTTGAGCTTGAAGGCCCCTTCATCCCGTTCCTGAAGACGCACCAGGGCCTTGCGGCTCGTGGCATGGAGCTTGGTCCCGGCGCGTTCTTCCGCTTCCAGTACGTCCGTGACCAGAGCGATGGTCCTGTGCCAGTGTTGCCGGTGGCGTTTTTCCAGCTCTTCCGGGCCCGCGATGTCCGTGAACTCGCCGCGCAGGATGCCGTCCAGCAGGGGACGGATAATGTCGCCCAGCTTTTCCCCGGCGTTGAAGCCCTTGCTCTGCTGCACATGGACGATGGCCCAGTAGAGGTCACGCAGCAGTTTTTCCATGGCTTCGTTGCCCTGGGAGGCTTGGTTGAGCAGGGTGTCGAGATAGGGCGTCACGGCATCCATGCTCACGAAGGCGGGCTGGAAATCCGGGGGCAGATCCAGCTGCAGGGAGGCCGAACGCACGATGGCATGGAGCAGGCTGTCGATGGTGCGGATGTTGAGGCTGGCCAGATCGCGCAGGATGACGTCCAGCCAGTGGGCGGCCATGTCGGGCGTCAGGGGGATGGCCTTTTCCGGCGTGCCCAGGGCGATGGCCTTGAGACGGCCGATGACGCGGTCGCGCATCTCGCCGGCGGCGGCATTGGTGAAGGTGATGGCCAGGATCTCGTCCCAGCCCGAGGGGCCGTTGCCCAGCCCGCAGGAGGCGGCAGCGGCCGGTGCCGGTGACCCGCAGGCCGCCAGCAGACACAAAAAACGCCGGGTCAGGTCATAGGTCTTGCCTGACCCGGCGGAAGCCTTGACTTGATACAGACTAGCCATGCGTCTCCTGCTGCGGCAGCATGCCGGCCAGCATGCCCTGTCCCGTGGATTCCAGCGCGGCACGCCAGAGGTCGGAATAGATGTTGAGCTTACGGCGGCGACGCGTCACCAGCTCCAGCGGCAGATGTACATAGCGGTCCTGGATCTTGCCCACCACCATGTCGGTGCGCCCGGCCATGGCCGCATGGACGGCATACTGGCCCAGAAAGCCGCAATAGACCTTGTCGTTGGCCGTGGCAGGCACGGAACGGATGATGTAGCTGGGGTCGATGTACTTGAGCGCGTGGGGGATGCCGCGTGCGTCCATGTAGCGCTTGATCTCGGAGCGCAGCAGGTCGGCCACGTCGCCCAGCAGCAGGTTGCCCGAGGCATCGGTGGCGCCGGAGCGGTCCAGCAGGTGCTGGCCGGCTCCTTCGGCCGCCACGATGACGGCATGATGGCGGCTCTTCAGGCGCTCTTCCAGCGCGGGCAGCAGGCCGCCTTCCCCTTCAAGGGTGAAGGGCGCTTCCGGCACCAGGACAAAGTTCACTTCCTTCATGGCCAGCGTGGCCTGGGCGGCGATGAAGCCCGATTCCCGGCCCATGAGCTTGACCAGGCCGATGCCGTTGGGCATGCCCCTGGCCTCGGTATGTGCGCATTCGATGGCTTCGGTGGCCTTGAAGACGGCCGTCTCGAAGCCGAAGGACTGGGGGATGAAGTTGATGTCGTTGTCGATGGTCTTGGGGATGCCGATGACGGCGATCTTGAGGTTGCGCGCCTGTACCTCGCGGCTGATGCTCAGGGCGGCCTTCATGCTGCCGTCACCGCCGATGACGAACAAAATGCTGACGTTGGAGCGCTCCAGGCTGTCCACGATCTCTTCCGCGGACTGGGGACCGCGCGACGAGCCCAGGATGGTGCCGCCGAAACGGTGGATGTCGGCCACGCGCTCGGGCGTCAGCTCCATGGGCTGATGGCCGCAGGCCGGGATGAAACCTTCCAGCCCGTAACGGATGCCCATGATGGAGGGCACATGGTAGGCGTGGTGCGCCTCCATGACGATGGCGCGGATGACGTCATTGAGGCCCGGGCAAAGGCCACCGCAGGTCACGATGGCGCATTTTGCCCGGCTGGGATCGAAGTAAAGTTTTTTCCGGGGGCCGGCAGCCTCGAAATCCAGGCGTACGGGTTCGGTGAACTCGTCGCAGAGTTCCCTGTCCACCTGTATGGGCAGGCGCACGTCATCCACCCAGGTACGGTAGGGCAGCCGGGACGTGAGCTTGGGGGTGCCGAGAGTACGGATGCTGGTATCGATGGCGCCGGGTTGGGTCATGCTTCACCTCGTGGTGGGATGCTCGGTTAGGCAGGCTGCGAGAAGCAGTCGCGCATGGCGGCGATGGAAAGGGCCAGGAAGGCATCCAGCGGCAGGCCCGCCTGTTCGCACTGGCGGATGTTGTCGCGGCAGACGCTGGCGGCAAAGGCCTTGTCCTTCATCTTTTTCTTGATGCTCTTGACCTCCATGCCTTCATAGCCCGTGGGACGCATCAGGGCGGCGGCGCTGATGAGGCCGGTGATGGTCTCGCCGCAGCGCAGGGCATAGTCGAAACGGGTCTCGGGCGCACAGCCGGTCATCTCGCCGTTGTGGGCGCGGATGGCGGTCAGGGCCTCTTCGGGCAGTTTGCCTTCCAGCAGGCGGGCGCCTTCCAGGCCATGTTTTTCCGGTGTGGCTTCCGTGGCGGGATAATCCACATCGTGCAGCAGGCCGGTCAGGCCCCACAGCTCTTCATCTTCACCAAATTCACGGGCCAGGGCCCGCATGACGGCCTCGGAAGCGATAGAATGTTGCAGCAGGCCTGCCTGGACATGGTTTTCCGCCAGCAGGGCCAGCGCTTCGTCTCGTGAAATCATGATGGTATTCTCCTTGTCACGATTCTAAAACAGGCAGAACTGCATAGCAAGGGAAAGCCCGGCTGTTCTGGAAAGGAAGCGCGCTGCACGACAAGGGCGCAGGTGTCGCCATCTGGCAGCGTTCCCCCGTATAAAATGGATCCGTGGAGCGGCGGCAGGGCAGGAAGGCGGCTGGCGGCGGGCGGAAAGGAAAAACATTTTCCGGCCCGTACAGGAGCGGGCCCTGCCTGTTGACAGCGGCCCGGATATGCCCGATGTAAAGGGATTCAGATAATCCCCGCAACAAAGATTGGAAACTATGCCAATATACGGTTTGCGCTTTCGCGCTTTGGGACAGACCCTGTACCATACGGGCCCTGCCGATCTGGCCGTGGGCGATCATGTGCTGATCGCGGCCGATCAGGGGCAGGCCCTGGCGCAGGTGGTTTCCGGTCCCTATGATTATGTGGCCGGTGTGGAGCCGGAGAGCCTGACGCCCATCGAGCGCCGGGCCACGGAAGAAGACCTGGCCGAGGGCCGCACCAACGAGAAACTGGCCCGCGAGGCCACGGAATTTTGCCGTCAGTGCATCCGTGACCGCCGCCTGGACATGAAGCTCGTGGATGTGGAGGTCTTTTTTGACCGCAGCAAGCTCATCTTCTATTTCACGGCGCCGGCCCGCATCGATTTTCGCGAGCTGGTCAAGGATCTGGTACGCGAATACCGCGCCCGCATCGAGCTGCGCCAGATAGGCGTGCGCCACGAGACCCAGATGGTGGGGGCCGTGGGCAACTGCGGCATGGTCTGCTGCTGCCGCCGTTACCTGCGCAAGTTCGCTCCCGTGACCATCCGCATGGCCAAGGAGCAGAACCTGTTCCTCAACCCTGCCAAGATCTCGGGCATCTGCGGCCGCCTGCTCTGCTGCCTTTCCTATGAGCAGGAGAACTACGACCGCTTCCATCACAATTGCCCGCGTCTGGGCAAGAAGTACCAGACCACGCAGGGCACCATGAAGGTCCTGCGGGCCAACATGTTCCGCAATTCGCTTTCCGTGCTCAACGAGAACAACGAAGAACAGGAACTGACGCTGGAAGAATGGCAGGCCCTGGATCCGCATCGTCCCGAGCCCCATCCCAACAATGTCCAGCCCAAACAGGCGCAGCAGCCCCAGAAGGCGGCGCAGGGGGATGGTCTGCTGGTGGTCTCCGTCACGCCGGAGAACGTGGACGATCCCAATCTGTTCGCCGATGTGCTGCCGCCTGATGCGCCCCTGACCGCCGGGCCGGAAGCCCAGCCGCAGCAGGCCCAGCCGCAGGCGGAAGCCGCCCCCGCAGAGAACAGCAAAAGTCGCCGCCGTCGTCGCCGCAAGTCGCAGCAACGGCAGGACGGCGCTGCCGAATAAACGGAGTCAGACGTGAAGAACTTTTACATCACCACCCCCATTTACTATGTGAATGCCAAGCCCCATCTGGGACATGCCTATACCACCATCGTGGCCGACTCCCTGTCGCGTTTCCACAAGACCCTGGGCGACAACACCATGTTCCTGACCGGTACGGACGAACACGGTGACAAGATCGTCAAGGCCGCCGAAAAGCAGGGCGTCTCCCCCAAGGAATTCGTGGACGGCATCAGCGGTCTGTTCCAGCAGCTGTGGCCGCATCTGGGCATCGAGAACGACGCCTTCGTGCGTACCACCGACGAAGACCACAAGGCCCGCGTGCAGCGCTTCCTGCAGCAGGTCTATGATGCCGGTGACATCTATTTCGGCGAGTTCGGCGGCCATTACTGCTACGGCTGCGAACGCTTCTATACGGAGAAGGAGCTGGAGAACGGCCTGTGCCCCCAGCACCTGACCAAGCCTGAATTCATCAGCGAGAAGAACTACTTCTTCCGCATGTCCAAGTACCTGCCCTGGCTGCGGGAATACATCGAAAGCCATCCCGACTTCATCCGTCCCGAGCGTTACCGCAACGAAGTGCTGTCCATGCTGGAATCGGGCGCGCTGGAAGACCTGTGCATCTCCCGTCCCAAGTCCCGCCTGACCTGGGGCATCGAGCTGCCCTTCGACAAGGATTACGTCTGCTATGTGTGGTTCGACGCCCTGCTGAACTACATCAGCGCCCTGGGCTGGCCCGACGGCGAAAAGTACAAGACCTTCTGGCCCGGCGAACATCTGGTGGCCAAGGACATCCTCAAGCCCCATGCCGTGTTCTGGCCCACCATGCTCAAGGCCGCCGGCCTGCCCATGTACCAGCATCTCAACGTGCACGGCTACTGGCTGGTGCGCGATACCAAGATGTCCAAGTCCCTGGGCAACGTGGTGGAGCCGCTGGAGATGCGCCAGAAGTACGGTCTGGACGCCTTCCGCTATTTCCTGCTGCGCGAGATGCATTTCGGTTCCGACGCCTCCTTCAGCGAAGAAGGCATGGTGACCCGCATCAACGCCGACCTGGCCAACGACCTGGGCAACCTGTTCAGCCGCGTGCTGTCCATGACGGCCAAATACTTTGAAAGCAAGGTGCCCCAGCCCGGCGAATTCAGCGAGGACGACAAGGCCATCGTCGAGCTGTGCGCCACGGCCATGACCAACTATATCCAGCTGTTCGGCAACACCCAGTTTGCCCAGGGCCTGGATTCCCTGTGGGATCTGGTGCGCGCGCTCAACAAGTACGTGGACTCGCAGGCTCCGTGGACCCTGTTCAAGCAGGGCGATACCACGCGTCTGGGCACGGTCATGTACGTGCTGCTGTCGGCCATGCGCAAGGTGGCCCTGTGCCTGTGGGCCGTCATGCCCGATGCTTCCCGTACCCTGCTGGAACAGCTGGGCCAGCAGCCCGGCGAAGGCCCCGTGACCACCTCTCTGGAAGCCGAGGCCGGCAACTTTGACGGTCTGCAGCCCGGCACCGAAGTGGCGGCCAGCTCCAACCTCTTCCCGCGCATCGACGTCAAGGCCCTGCAGCAGGAAGCCCCGGCCGAAAAGGCCCCCAAGGCCAAGAAGGAAAAGAAGCAGGAAGCCCCCAAGGCCGCTCCTGCCGCCGAAGGCCAGAGCGGCGAGATCAGCTTCGACCAGTTCAAGGCTGTGGAGATGCGCGCCGGGACTGTGGTCGTGGCGGAAAAGCATCCCAATGCCGACCGCATCCTGCGCCTGGAGATCGACTTTGACGAAGGCCAGCCGCGCCAGATCCTGTCCGGCCTGGCCGACTACTACAAGCCCGAGGAACTGGTGGGCAAGCAGGTCATCGCCGTGCTCAACCTGGCCCCGCGCAAGATCCGTGGCCTCATGTCCAACGGCATGGTGCTGACCGCGGAAAAGGACGGCAAACTCTCCGTCCTGACGCCTGCCGCGCCCGTGCCCAACGGCAGCCAGATCGCCTAGGATAAACGATGTTCGACAAGGGCGGGGAGGGCTTTTTTGCCGGCGGCAAGAAGGCGCTCCCTTCCCCGTGCTCTTTCTTTTCCCACACCCGTAGGGAGGAACAGGGGAGAGCGGCGGGGAACCGCCCGGACAGAGATAAAAAAGCTCCCCCGTCCGCAAGGGATGGGGGAGACTGGAACAAGGGGAGTACGACCAGCAGGCCGCCTTCCCTTTTTTCATACCTCGCGGCATGATGCGTGCGGCGGGGATTGCAATGCCCGGCGTTTCCGTCTATAGGCTGGCCGCGGGCGCCGGTGCTGCCGGGCCCCCTGGCGGGATGGGCTATTGCCATGCGGGAAGAGCGGCATCCTGTTCCGGGCTCCCGGAAAGGACGGCAAGCCGTCCCGTACGGGCTTCAGGCGCTGTTCAGGAAAGGCGGTGCCTATTCGCTCTTTTCCTGCGTATTGGGATCGAACAGGCGGCCCAGTGCCGCCGCGTCCAACGGGTTGAGGTTGAAGCGCATCCCGGCTTCATCCAGAAGGGCGGCCAGGGATTTTTCAGGATACAGGGCGCGCTGTTCCGCCAGCCAGGCGGCAGCTCGTCGTACCAGTTCCGAAGCGGGCATGATGGTGGCCATGGCGTTCTCCTTTTTGTGGGATACCTTAGCCGAGTCCGTTTCGGGAAACAACGGGTCTTCGGATCCAAAGGACGGCATATATGGATAATTTGTGGGTTGCGTTCATCCTCAGCATCGTGGAAGGGCTGACGGAATACCTGCCGGTCTCGTCCTCGGGCCATCTGGTGCTGGTGGGCGATCTGCTCAATTTCAGCGGTGAAAAAGCTGCGACCTTCCAGGTGGTCATCCAGCTGGGGGCCATCATGGCGGTGGTCGTCCTTTACTGGGGGCGTTTCTGGGGCCTGCTGCGGCCGCAACAGGGCGTGCCCTTTGCCGGGCTGCGCGGTATCTGGATGCTTTTCCTCACCTGCGTGCCCGCCTGCGTGCTGGGCCTGCTGCTGCATTCCCAGATCAAGAGCCTGTTCACGCCGAGTATGGTGCTGATCCCCTTCGTCATCGGCGCTTTGCTGATGATCTTTGTGGAACGCCGCCAGTTCCATCCCCGCTATGAGACCCTGGACGACATGACGCCCGGCCTGGCCTTCGGCATCGGCTGCTTCCAGTGCCTGGCCCTGTTCCCCGGCTTTTCCCGTTCGGCGGCCACCATCATGGGCGGCATGATCCTGGGGGCCCGCCGTCCGCTGGCGGCCGAGTATTCGTTCATCGCCGCCGTGCCCATCATGGTGGCGGCCACGGGCTTTGACCTGCTCAAGAGTCTGCACCTGTTCACCGCGGCGGACATCCCCTTCTTTGCCGTGGGCATGATCGGCTCCTTTATTTCCGCACTGATTGCGGTCAAGGCCTTCGTAAGACTGGTGGGGCACATGACCCTGGTGCCCTTTGCCGTGTACCGCCTCCTGCTGGCTCCCTTTATCTGGTATTTCATGGTGCATTAAAAAAAATTGGGGAAATCCCCAAAAAATGCTTGCCAAAGGGGAGCAACTTCTGTAGATACATCCCTGCGTTGAGTGGGACACGAAACGCCATCACGGCAAGGTAGCTCAGTTGGTCAGAGCATGCGGTTCATACCCGCAGTGTCGGGGGTTCAAATCCCTCCCTTGCTACCAGAAGATTCAAGCGGTTCGGGTCAGTCCCGGACCGCTTTTTTGTTATGGCCTGAGCCTGCTGAGCGCCTCGGCGCGCAATGGACGCCTACCGCGCGGCGGTTTTTGATCTTGCATCCGCCCCGGACAGCCGGTGTCACGTTGGGTTGCCGGGCAAGGGGCTCTGCAGGCCTGCCGCATGGTCTCGGATCGAAGCGGAAGCAGGGCGGGGCGATCCGCTCCGGCAAGGCGCATGGGCATCATGCCGGAAGCCGGCGGGATCCGGGGAATATCCGTGCAACCCCCGCGAAAAAGAGGCATTCCTTGACGCCTCAGGGCAAGGCGGTAAGGGGAAACGGACGCTTGTCACCCAAATGTCACCAAAGCGCCACAGTTCGACAGATCTTTGAGGAGGAAACATGAAAAAGATCCTTGCTTTCCTGGTCATGGCCCTGCTGGCCATGCCGCTGGCAGCTTCTGCGTGGACCCCTGACGGCGATGTGACCGTCATCGTGGCTTACAAGGCCGGTTCCGGCACGGATACCGGTGCGCGCCTGCTGGCTTCCCAGGCCGAAAAGTATGTGGGCAAGACCCTCATCATCAACAACCTGCCCGGCGGCGACGGCAAGATCGGCTGGACCGAACTGGTCAACTCCAAGCCCGACGGCCGCACCATCGGCTTCATCAACCTGCCCACCTTCACCACCCTGGCCGTGCAGCCCGGTTCCACCTTCGCCGTCAGCGACGTGGTGCCCGTCTGCAACCAGCTGAGCGAGACCGGTGTGGTGGTCGTGCGCGCCAACAGCCCCTGGAAGAGCCTCAAGGAACTGGTGGATGCCTGCAAGGCCAAGGGCAACCTGCGTTGCTCCACCAACGGTGTGGAAGCTTCCAACCATACCGCTGCCCAGCTGCTGGCCACTTCCGCCGGCTTCGATTACAAGGCCATCCCCTACGGCGGTACCGCCGACCAGCTGCTGGCCCTGCGCCAGGGCGAAGTGCACTTCTCCTGCGCCAAGGTGGCCGACGTGGCCGCCCTGTGCAGTGGTGACAAGCCCGAACTGCGCATCCTGGGCGTGTTCAACACCGCCCGTCTGCCCGAATACCCCGACGTGCCCACTCTGGGCGAGCTGGGCTACTACAAGGAATGGTACGGTTCCGCCCGTGCGCTGGTGCTGCCCAAGGGCACCCCGCAGGAGATCGTGGACTTCTATGTGGAAGCCTTCCGCAAGACCATGCAGGATCCCGCCTGCATCGAGGCTCACCAGAAGGCCGGCATGAGCCTTGATTTCAAGGACAACAAGCAGCTGGCCGAACTCATCGCCGCGCAGGAGATCTTCTGCCGCGACGTGGTCTCCAAGCTGTACAAGAAGTAATCTCTGTCATGTCCCGGCGGGGAAGGGCGACCTTTCCCGCCGTTTTCCATTCAGGCGGTCCGTATGAAACGATCCGATATCGGCGTGACGGCACTGGTGTATGCCTTCACGCTCTTTTTTCTGTACATGACCCTGGAACTGCCGCCGGACGCGCAGACCTATCCCCTCTGCCTCATCGCCGGCCTGCTGGTCCTCAATACCTGCTATCTGGTGCGCTGCCTGTGGCAGCTGCGCCGCCAGGCGGGCATCCACAATGATCTGCCCGATCTGTTCGCGGGCTTCCAGTGGAAGCAGTTCGCCTTCATCTGCCTGGGCTGCGTGGGCTACATGCTGCTCATGTATGTGGCGGGCTTCTATATCGCCAGCATCTGCTATCTTGTGGGCACGCTGGCCTTTTTGCGTGTCCCGCGCTGGCATATCGTGCTGACGGTAGTGGTCATGGCCGCGCTCATCTACGCGGTGTTCACGCTTTTCCTCAAGGTCCCGCTGCCTGTGGGCCTGCTGTTCAAGTAAGGGGATCGTCATGACGGATACTCTGGCTCTCATGGCTGCAGGCTTCATGCATGCCATCTCGCCCATCAATCTGCTGGCCATGCTGGCCTCCACCATCGTGGGCATCACCATCGGCTGCCTGCCCGGTCTTTCCGCCGCCATGGGCGTGGCCCTGCTGCTGCCCGTCACCTTCGGCATGGATCCGGCCACGGGCCTGATCGTGCTGGGCGGCATCTACTGCGGTGCTATCTTCGGCGGCTCCATCAGCGCCATCCTCATCCATACGCCCGGCACGCCCGCCTCGGCGGCCACCGCCATCGAAGGTTACCAGCTCACCCTGCGCGGCAAGGCGGCCAAGGCCCTGTTCACGGCCTGCTTCGCCTCCTTCTGCGGCGGCCTTCTGAGCTGCATCTCGCTGTATTTCTTCTCTCCGCTGCTGGCCCAGCTGGCCATGAAGTTCAAGAGCCCGGAATATTTCTGGCTCTCGCTTTTCGGTCTGACCATCATCGCGGGCGTGTCGTCCAAGTCCATCCTCAAGGGCCTCATCTCCGGCGGCATCGGTCTGCTCATCTCCACCATCGGCATGGACCCCATGGAAGGGGTGCCGCGCTTCATGTTCGGGCAGACCACGCTGTATAACGGCGTCAACACCACCTGCGCCCTCATCGGCCTGTTCTCCATGTCGCAGGTGCTCATCCTGGCGGAAAAGCGCATCGTGCAGCGGCCCAAGGCTTCGGCCATGACCGACCGCTTCGGTTTGAGCAAGGCGGAATACAAACGCATCTCGCCCACCATCATCCGCTCGTGGCTCATCGGCAACATCGTGGGCATCCTGCCCGGAGCGGGTGCCTCCATCGCCTGCTTCATGGGTTACAATGAGGCCCGCCGCTTCTCCAAGCACAAGGATGAGTTCGGCAAGGGCTCCATCGAAGGCGTGGCGGGCTCCGAAGCCGCCAACAACGCCGTGACCGGCGGTTCGCTCATCCCCACCCTGACCCTGGGCATCCCCGGCGAGTCCGTGACCGCCGTGCTCATGGGTGGCCTCATCATCCACGGCCTGCAGCCCGGACCGGAGCTGTTCACCACCTATGCCGGCATGACCTATACCTTCTTTGCCGGTTTCGTGCTGGTGCAGTTCTTCATGCTGGGCGTGGGCATGCTGGGCTGCAAGGGCTTTGCCCAGATTTCCCGCCTGTCCGATGCCATCCTCATCCCGTCCATCTTCCTGCTGTGCGTGGTCGGCTCCTATGCCATCCACAATAACGTGGTGGAAGTGGTCATCATGCTCATCTTTGGTGTCATCGGCTATCTGGCGCGCAAGTTCGATTTCAATGCCGCCGCCATCGTGCTGGGCCTGATCCTCGGTCCCATCGGCGAACGTGGTCTGCGCCGCTCGCTGCTCATCAGTGACGGTGACCCGTCCATCCTCTTCTCCACGTCCCTGTGCTGGATCCTGATCGCCCTGTGCGTGCTGGGCGTGCTGTCGCCCCTGCTCATGGAACGCATGGAACGCCGTATGCGCGAAAGCGCCGAAAGCTAGCCACCAGGCACGGCCGGGCTCTTCGGATGGTCCCGGCATGGAACGGTCTGTAAACAAAGACGGCGGATACTCCCATGGGAGCATCCGCCGTCTTTGTTTGGGGTGTGTTGTCGGGGAACGATGTCCGGATACGGGGAAAGATGACCACGATGGCGCTTTCCGCCGACTCCGGGATAGTTTTTGAAAAGGCTCAGGCCCGGCCCAGGGCGAGGATCTCGTCCTTGCTGCGGGGCAGGATCTCGGGCAGGGCGGTGATGAGGCGGCTCACCGGTGTGGACGGATCGGGCCGGCAATGGGCGGCCAGCAGACGGGCCAGGCGTGCGGCGGCCAGAGCGGCCGTGGCGGTGGGCAGACCGGCGCACAGCAGACCGGTGACGAGGCCGGTCACGATGTCCCCGGTGCCGCCGATGCATTCCATGGCCGGGACCGAGGGGTTGTCCACCACGGCGTGGAGGCGTCCCTCATGGATGATATGGTCGGCCTTGCCCTTGATGATCAGATTGGCGGGGCAGTTGCCGTGTTCCTGTGCCCGGGCCAGCAGTACGGGGATGTTCTGCTCCTCGGCCAGCAGGAAGCCGCGCGTATAGAAGGGGTGGGGCGCTTTTTCATCCGCCAGGAAGGCCAGTTCGCCCACGTCCGGAGTGAACAGTTCATAGGCATCGGCATAGCCGCTCATCTTGGCCACATACATGAAGCCCGCATCGGCCACCATCAGGGGCGCGTTTTCCAGCTCCCGGACAGCCAGCAGCAGACGGTTGTGCCAGTCCACATCGGGGAAGAGATAGTGGAAGGTCAGGCCGCGCGGGGCCAGGCCGGGCAGGGCTTTTTCCAGCCAGGCATAGAGCTGGCGGCTGCCGGAACCGGAGCCGGTATCCCCGGCCAGCAGCAGGGCAGGGGGCGTACAGCCCAGGGCCGCGCAGGTCTGCAGGGCCGTGGCGGCCAGGGCCGCGGTGCCCCGTTCCACAGGTACGGTGCGACCGTCGGGCAGGTGCAGGCCCGCTTCCGAAAGGCTGGCGGCACGCGGGGCAGAGCCTTCCCGCTCCGGTACCAGCAGGGAAAAATCAGGGTCGGGGATGGTTCCGGCTATGATCCACATGCGAGCTGTCTCCGTATCTCCTCAAAGGCTTTTTGCAGGCTGTAGCAGCACAGGGTCTGCCCCATGCTCAGCGGTTCGGGGGCCGTATCCAGCGTTTTGCCGCACAGGCAGTGGGCCAGCCAGGGCACGTCCGGACAACCGCCGCCGGAGATGTTGACGATGCGCCGGTCGCGGCAGTCCACCGTGATCTTCATGTTGGCCGCGCGCACCATGAGCCAGTGCTCCAGACGGCTGGTCTGGAACAGGGACACGGGCTCCAGCAGCACGTCATGGGCGCTGACCACCTGTTCCGGTTCCAGATCGGCCGCTTTCAGACTGGCCAGCACAGCGGCCTGGCGGATGAGCGGGAAGACCACCACCATGTCGCAACCGGTGCGCATCTGCGGGGGCGGGCCCTTGACGTCCACGTCAAAGCCCTGCTGCCGCAGCAGACGTTCGGCCCGGATGACGTCGCCCGTATGGGAAAAAGCCAGCAGCCCCCGGTCGGAAAGGGCGCGGGGGCCTGCATCGGCAGCGGCCTCTTTTTTGAACAGACCGCCCAGACGGCGGCCGAGAGAGGAAAAAAGGGAATGCTTCGAGGTCATGCGTTTCCTGAAAAGGGGCGGCCGAAGCCGCCCCTGCATGGATCTTGTTAGGCCTGGCGGGCGATCTCCAGCCGCCAGATGCCGTTCTCTTCACTTTCCGTCACGCTGAAGCCGCTGTTGCGGGCTGCGCGGGTCACGTTCTCGCGGCTGGCTTCATTGTCCACCAGGACGGAGAAGGGGCCTTCGGGCTGCTTTTTGGCAGCGGTCAGGAACATCAGAACAGGCTGGGGGCAGGAGAGCCCGCAAGTATCGATAAGGGTCGCCATTACGCACCTCGCTTGCAATTGAAGAAACCGATGAGCAGGCAGACGGCCAGGCCGCCCAGGGCACCCAGCATGCCGTTGGGGCCGATGCCCGCCGTGCTGGAAGCCATGCCGAAATTATGGGCACAGGCCGCGCCCACGATGAGGCCGACCACGAACACGGCCGCGTCATTGTCGCCCTCACCGGCCATGAAGAGCTGACGGCCGGGGCAGCCGCCGGCCAGGGCAAAGGCCAGACCGGCCGTCACCATGCCCAGGAAGTTCCACAGGCCGTCGGTATGGGCCACGGGCTGTCCTTCGAAGCCGGGATGGAAGCCGCCGACAGCCAGATTGGCCACCAGCGCGGCGACCAGCATGGCCAGGAAGCCCAGGGCCAGATGCCACTGGTTGAACAGCAGGACGTCACGCACGGCGCCCATGGTGCAGAAGCGGCTGCGCTGGGCCAGGAAGCCCACCAGCAGACCGGCACCGAGCGAGAGCAGGAAGGGGGCGTGCATGGAGCCGGGGCCCTTGAGGGAGTAGAAAAGGACGCCGCTCTGGGGCTGGCCTTCCATGGGCGGGTTGAACAGATAGACGGCGACCAGGGCAAGCATGATGCCGGGCAGGATCAGGCCGGATGCCTTGCTCTGGCTCTGGCTGCGGCCCAGGGAGAAGCCCATGCGGAAGAAGACCGTGCCCAGACCGATGCCGACCACCAGACCGGCCAGGCCGAACAGAGCGTTGGCGTCGCCACCGGCCAGACGCATGATGACACGCCAGGGGCAGCCCAGGAAGACCAGGGCGCCGATGGCCGCGATGACGCCCAGCAGGAAGCGGACGGCCGGGGCGGAACCACCGCGGGCGCGGTATTCGCCAAAGCAGAGGGCGGCGGCCAGGGAACCCAGCACCATGCCCATGATCTCGGGGCGCAGGTACTGGACGATGGGCGCGCGATGCAGGCCCACGGCCCCCGCGATGTCGCGGTTGAAGCAGACCACGCAGATGCCCATGTTGCCGGGGTTGCCGGAGAACTGCAAAAAGACGGCGATCAGGCCGAGGATAAGGCCCGTGACCACGATGCCCGTGGTGGACGAGAAGAAATTGAAGCTGTTTTTCATGCGACCCCCCAAAGACGGGATGCGGCAAAAGTTGGAAAGATGCGCGCAGATCCGTGACGGACCTAGGGGATGGGGGACCGTGATATGGCGAAGGTCAAGGAATCAGGACATGCCGTCGGCGCGACCACCCCGCTGCGCTCCA
>OLFY01001076.1_pt1 | contig 36470 bp, 21 predicted proteins | sample 1605611 | NCBI WGS metagenome assembly OLFY01 (sample SAMEA3888923, study PRJEB22519) | human gut metagenome | biome: human gut; feature: human-associated habitat; material: faeces | place: Denmark | collected 2011
TACACGCTTTCCAGGCGTGCCTCTTCAGCCACTCGAGCACCTTTCCATATTCCGAAGAACTCTTCTTAATCGCCGCAACATGCTGCTGCAACAATTTCGAAGTGCAAAATTATTGCTTTTCCTCCGAAATACCATAACTTTCATTGTTTTTTTATGTTTATTTAAGGAGTTTTGAACGCTTGCGTCCTATACTTGCGATACGGATAGCGGAAAAACCCGCTCTGCATTGAGGTTGGTCTGTCGGGCAAACTCCTCTTCGCTTATGCCATAAGCCTTGGCGAGCGTCTTCATCACTTCTACCACAAAAGCGCTCTCGTTACGCTTGCCGCGATAAGGAACAGGAGCCATATACGGACTGTCGGTCTCCAGCACGATGCGATCCAGAGGAACTACAGCAGGGAGGTCTTCTCTGAGATGGCTGCTCTTGAAAGTAGATACGCCACCGACGCCCAATACAAACTTATCGAAGGAGAGCAGTTCTTCGGCTTCCTTCTGGTTGCCCGTAAAGCAATGGAAGACGCCACCCGGCAGTTCTTTCTCATACTTCCTGAGCAGATGCACCATCTCGTTCTGCGCCTTGCGGCAATGAATCATCAGCGGGAGCTGGGTTTCTACCGACCATTTTACCTGTTCCTCGAAAGCCTCGAGCTGCTCGTTTTCGAACTCACGGCTCCAGTAATAATCAAGTCCTACCTCTCCGATAGCGATCAAGTCAGAAAACTGAGGAGAACCCGCCTGACTGGCATTACCGGTCATGCGATGCTCCTCCAATATCTTCCGGAGTTCAGCCAGCTGTTCCTTCCAGTCAGCCTTCACCTCTTCAGGATGCAGACCAATCATCGGATAAGCATAGCCTGGATATTCCTTAGCCAATGCCAGGACCGCGTGTGTGGTCTTCACATCGATGGCAGGCAAGAACACCTTGCCTACCCCCGCTTCCTTGGCACGGGCGAAAGCCTCCGCCCTATCCTCATCAAACTCCTCCGCATCAAAATGCGTATGTGTATCTATTACTTTGAACATTGCCCTATCAACTGTCAACTATAAACTATTAACTAGTACTGTCGCTTCATCATTTTTTGAGCATACTTTGCCAATTCCTCCTTACGCTCAGCAGACACATTCACGGCATCCAGATACTTCTTGCTCTGCTCGAAATAATAAGCAATCTTATCCTGCGCCATTTTGTCGATACCAATCTCGTTGTATAGATGGGTAACGGCAGCCACCTTCTCCTTGCGGTCGAACTCCTCGGCATCCACCCACTTCTGCAGTTCTGCACGCTGAGCTTCGTTGGCATGGTTGAAGGCATTGATGAGCATGTAAGTCTTCTTGTTAGATGTGATATCGCCACCAATCTCCTTACCGAACACCTTGGTATCGCCGTAAACATCGAGGTAATCATCCTGCAACTGGAACGCCAATCCTATCTGCTCGCCAAACTTATACAGGTTCTCTGCATCCTCATCAGAAGCATCGGCAAGGATTGCACCCATCTTCAAGGCACAAGCCAGGAGTACGCTGGTCTTGAGGCGGATCATCTCGATATATTCCTCCTCCTTCACATCGTTGCGGTTTTCAAACTCCATATCAAACTGCTGACCTTCACCAATTTCCAGGGCAGTGAAAGTAAAGAGTTTCAACACCTTGGCAAGATGCTTTTCATCACATTGAGCCATACGCTCATAAGCCAGAACGAGCATGCTGTCGCCCGAAAGGATTGCCGTATTGGCATCCCATTTCTTATGAACCGTTTCATGACCGCGACGCAAATCAGCATTGTCCATCAGGTCATCATGCAGCAAAGTATAGTTATGATAAGTTTCTAGGGCAACGGCATTCATCAGAATCTTCTCAGGATTGTCCTTGAAAAGATTGTAGCCCAGAAGCATGAGCGTAGGACGAATACGCTTGCCACCCATAGAAAGTACGTATCTGATAGGCTCATAAAGAGACTTTGGCTTTCTTTCGTAAGGCAAATTAGCCAGAAACTCATTTACCATGCTTAAAATTTCATCTGCTGTCTTCATAATAATGTATAATTTATAATGTATAATTTACAATGAACAATTTATAATTTATAGCTGGAACACTACCGGGATGGCAATCATCGTGCGACAGACCTTGCCTTTATCGATGCCCGGTTTCCACTTCGGCATCATCTTCATCACCCTCAAAGCCTCGTTGTCGAGCAATGGATCTACCGAAGTGCTTACCTTGATATTGGCAACACTTCCATCCTTGTTTACGATAAAGGATACCACTACGGTTCCCTGAATCTTACTCTTCTGGGCAGCTACAGGGTACTTCAGGTTCTTGGTAAGCCACTGCATGAAGGCAGACCAGCCACCAGGAAACTGCGGTATCTTCTGCACGACGGTCAGTTTGATAGGAGCCTCAGCTCCCGGATTCTCAATGGGAGTTTCAGGAACCGCTTCCTTCACCTCAGCTCCATCCACTACACCCGAGCCGTCGCCGATAACCAGTTCGCTGGTTGTAGAACTGATTTTCTGCGGTGCCTTCTGAGTCTGTTGCTCGACAGCCTTCACTTCCTGAGTAATTGACTTAGAAGCAGGAGTCGAAACAGCCTCTGCACTCACCATATCTTTCTGGTCGGGACGAGCTGACATTTCCAAATCCTGTGAGAGATCTTCCATCGATTCCGACAAGTCATCATCTCCCTGCGGACCTCTCTGATATTGGAGTCCTACGAAGATGAAAGTAAAAGCCAGCAGCAACCCTAGCAGGAAAAATGTAACCCGCTTATCTTCCAGTTGTGCGCTATTTGATTTCTTAATTTCCACAATAAAAACCGTTTAAAATCGTTATTTCCTACGAAAACATTGCAAAATTACTTCTTATTATTGAAAAAAGCAGTATCTTTGCCAAAGAATTAGAAAATTTAAATGAAAAAATATGTAATTTCCGCAATATTGACGCTTTTTGCGACAATTATTGATGCTCAAGAGAGCCAAACGGGGTATAATTTCCTTCGCTTGCCGGTGAGTGCCCATGCAGCTGCTCTGGGTGGCGACAACATCACCTTGATAGAAGATGATGAGGCACTCATATTCCATAATCCGGCTCTCCTGTCATCAGTAAACGACAAGACGGTCAATCTCAATTATATGAACTATATGTCGGGGGTGAACACTGCCTCGGCTAGTTTCAACCGTATTGTCAACGACAAGGCTTCGTGGGCTGTTTCGGCTCAGCTTGTTGACTACGGCAAGATGAAAGAGACGGATGAGAACAACATCCAGATGGGTGAGTTCTCGGCAAAGGACATTGCCGTTGCGGGTTACTTCTCTTATATGCTCGGTGAAAAGTTTGCGGGTGGTATTGCCGCCAAATTCATCACTTCGTATATTGGCGATTACAATTCTATCGCTGTGGGAGTGGATTTAGGTATCAACTATTACGACCCGGAAACGGAATGGTCGGTTTCTTGCGTGGCAAAGAATCTGGGTGGACAGCTGAAAGCTTACGACAATGAATATGAGAAGATGCCGATCGACCTGCAGTTGGGTGTGACGAAACGCTTCGCCAACGCACCGTTCAGGGTATCAGCCACACTGGTCAACCTGAACCATTGGGACAGCAGTCTTCGTGATCATGCCGTAGTAGGTGCCGACATTCTGCTTTCGGAGAGCCTGTGGATAGGTGCCGGCTACAACTTCCGGAGAGCCAACGAGATGAAAATCAGCACCTCAGAAGATGAGGAAAGCAGTCATGGAGCCGGTTTCTCTGTGGGTGGCGGTATCAACCTGGAGCGCTTCCATCTGAACGTTGCCTATGGCAAATATCACGTCAGTAGCAGCAGCCTCATGCTGAACGTAAGTTACAGATTATAAATTCTACATTATAAATTATACATTAAAGTTAGTTCGAAATTATGAAGAAAATAACAATAGCAATAGACGGATACTCTTCTTGCGGTAAGAGTACGATGGCAAAGGATCTTGCCAAGGAAATAGGTTATGTTTATGTAGATACGGGCGCCATGTACCGCTCGGTAACTCTCTATGCGCTGCGTCATCAGCTCTTCGAAGCAGATGGAGCCGTAAAGACTGAAGAACTGCAGAAGGAGATGAAGAACATCAGCATCTCATTCAAGTTTAATGAAACAACCGGTCGCCCAGACTGCTATCTGAACGGCGAACTGGTAGAAAAGGAAATCCGTTCGTTAGAGGTTTCCAACCACGTTAGTCCGATTGCCGCCGTTCCTTTCGTCAGAGAGGCGCTGGTAGAACTGCAGCAGAAGATGGGCGAAGACAAGGGTATCGTGATGGATGGTCGCGATATCGGCACCACCGTGTTCCCTAATGCCGAACTGAAGATTTTCGTTACAGCCAGCTCACAGGTGAGAGCACAGCGCCGTTTCGATGAACTGAAGGAGAAAGGAATGCCAGCCGACTTCGATGCGATTCTGAAGAATGTAGAGGAGCGCGACTATATCGATACCCACCGCGAGACTTCCCCACTCAGAAAGGCTGATGATGCCATCACGCTCGACAACAGCAACATGACCATTCCTGAACAGAAGGCATGGCTGATGGAACAATATCAAAAGGCAATAGCAGAATAAGCTACAGAAAAGAGACTGCCGGGTTATTTATGCAAAAATACGTTAAATATACCACTTTTACCGATAAATTTATTTTATTCGATGAAAAAGATTTGGAAAAAAAACTTCAATTTAGTATCTTTGCAATCATATTAACAAGGTAGTAATGATATAGATTATAAATTTTGAGTTAATTACTGTTTTTTGAAGGTGATAGGTCTTCGGGAGAAGATTTATCACCTGTTTTATTTTCAGACAGTTTATAAAAGATAAAGCCCCCTTGCTACCGCAAAACGCGGTAGCAAGGGGGTTAACTAATTAATAACCAATATATTAAGTTTTTCAATCAACGATAAAACTATCCTCTACCCATATACGGTGAAACACCGTATCAAGTATATCAAGTTACTGATAATCAACTCTTTAACTCTCACTATAAGAGAGCAGAACTTTCCTTGATAATCTTCTCCCTGCATTCTTCCATCAGCCACTTCGGCGTACTGGTAGCGCCACAGATACCTACCGTTTCCACATCCTTGAACCAGTTCATATCTATCTCGTCGGCACTTTCTATCTGGTAGCTGTTGGCATTCACGCTCTTGCATTCCTTGAAAAGCACCTTACCGTTCGAGCTCTTTCTGCCACTCACAAAGAGAATGACATCATGCTTGCTGGCAAAGGCAGCGATGTTAGGCATGCGGTTAGCCACCTGACGGCAGATGGTATCGAAACTCTTGAAAACAGCGCCCTCAACAATATGCTCCTGGCAGTATTCGATGATGCGGTGGAACTCATCGAGGCTCTTGGTGGTCTGGGAGTAGAGATAGATATCTTTAGAGAAATCCAACTGACCGGTTTCCTTCAGCTGCTTCACATCCTCAAACTTCTCTACCACGATGGCATGACTCTCCGTCTGCCCCACCAGTCCGAGCACCTCAGCATGCCCGTTCTTGCCGAAAATCACGATCTGTGCCTCCGGATTGTTGACATACTGCTTCTTGATGCGGCGCTGCAACTGGAGCACCACAGGACAGGTAGCATCGATGATTTCAATGTTGTTCCGTTCGGCAAGGGCATAAGTTTCAGGCGGTTCACCATGAGCACGGAGCAAGACCTTTACGCCCTGCAGTTCCTCCATCTGCTCATGGTCTATCGTGATGAGTCCCGCTTCATGCAGGCGCTCCACCTCCATACCGTTATGCACAATATCGCCCAGGCAGTAAAGTTTACCGCCCTTAGCCAACTCCTCTTCAGCTTTCTTGATGGCAGTGGTTACGCCAAAGCAGAACCCACTGCCGTTATCTATTTCTATCTGCACGATATTCGTTTTTAATTCATTGTACATTAATCTTCACCACCACCTTAGCATGGTCAGGGTCATTCGTAATCATGAGGATACGAGGGTGTCTGACACGCGATTTTTTCAAGTCGGCAGCCACAGCCGTCACCTTCATCTTAACGGTCTCTCCTGGCTGAATCTTACTCTTCTTCAGGTTCACCTGCAAGCCCATCGTAAACATCTGCATGCTGCGGATATCCAGTTCCGACTTACCCTTATTGGTAATCAGAATCTCACCCTTCAGTTTCTTCTTTCCTTTGAAACTACCCAGATTGAGATCGGTGGCAGACATCTCTATCTTCGGAGCCAGTGCCTTCTTGGCTGGAGTCATGTTCTCGAAACCAGGAAGAAGAACGGCTGATACCACGATTTCCTTTTCAGGCGCAATCTTATCGCCAGGACGCTCACCGAGATAAACCGATGTCTGGTTCAAGCCCAGGTCGCGCAGTTTCTTGGAATCCAGCACGAAACTGATTTCGGCAGAATGACGCGGAGCCACCTTGGAAGGCGATACGAAAGCATGAAGATAGGATGGCAGATGCATCACTACCGGCTCCAGTAATTCGTCGGTAGGATTGAAGATATGGATGCGCTGAACCGGACGGTCGCCACGGTTCACGTCATCAAACTCCACCTCCTGGGCATCACTCTTGATGACACCCAGCATCTCATCGTAAGAACCAGCGAAATCTACTACGCTGCCCACTACCTTTCCCCTCATAGAGAGGATGAACGGGTCTTCACCCGCATTGGTATAGAGACAAACCTGCTTGGTGAAAGTACCCATCTGCTTGGCATCGTATACCGCCTTGATGACGAAACTTTCGCCGACAGCAATGCTCGTCTTCGGATAATCTACCTCCGTACAGCCGCAGCTTTTCAATACATTGTTGATAACCAACGGCTTGAGCCCGTCATTCTTCAGCACGAATTCGGCAGTTACAGGCTTGTTGAACACCACCTGTCCGCAGTCTACCACCTCGTGCTGGGTTGTAATCTTCTGTGCTGATGCAGGCAGCGCCAACAGCGCTGAGAGCATCCATATATTCATCCGTTTCATACTATTCTATTTTAAATTATCAATCTATAAACTTTAATTATTAACTTTCAATTCATAAGTCTCTGTGCGGCCACCAAATTCCGGACTGTAGGTACACTCAGCGGTGCAAGTTCCGCTCTGATAGTCGCCCTTTCTATCCACGTAATACTCCATTTCTACGATGTGCATACCTTTAGATAAACGATCGAAATAGAAATTTGTTGCATAATCTCTTGGAGAAACATAGCAGCCTATGCCCCACTGATAACCACTCTTCTGGTTAACCGGTTCCAGACATGCCGCACGCTTATCCGTAATCTGCACAAAGTCGTAGTCGCGGTCGGCGGTGATGAGGAGTGTTACCTTCACCTTCTCACCTACCTTCGCCTGCGCCTTGCCCTTACCCTGAGATTCGGCAGGAACGATGACACGGCGCACCTTGATGCCCGACTCCATAGAACCGATTTCGCTGATAGGCTGCTTAAACTCTGCATAGACGGCTCCCCAGCTGGTATAATCGCTCTTTTTGTCGATGCTCAGCTTAGATGCCTTGCCCGGTTTTTCGGTCTTCACATAGCCCAAAGTAGTGGAATCCTGCGGCATCGGCAGCAGCTTGCCGTCCAGTTTCAGAACGGCATTCTCAGCCTTCCTGCTCCAGTTGCTCTCATTGCCCTTCATAAAGGCGTAGACAGCATCCACGGTGTTCACTGGCGTATCCCAAACCTGGGTGCGTTTCGACATCAGGAGCCAGCGCTGCAGTTCCTCGATGGTCTGCTTGTCGTTCGGTTTCAGCATCTGCATCGCCTCTATCACGGATACCTGGGTTGGTATCTTATAATTTCTCCAGCTGTAGAGCGCCTTGCGGGTATCGTAGTAGCGGCCCATCTCCTCGCGGTAAACGGCATATTCGTTCACGCTTTGCAGATATTCGTCAGCCTTCTCGCGGTAAGCAGCATTCTGCTGGCTGTTTCTGGCGAGCACCACAGCAGCACGTGCCTTACCATAGATGGTGAAATCACTGATCATCTTCGACATTTTATCCAGCAGATAAGCCTGGTCCTGTTCGAAATTCTCTTTCATCTTTCTACCATCCATTGAGAGGATGTAGAGATAATGCAGCGCCTGTTCACTTGGACTTACCTTGTGCTTCTTCTCCTCCATCTTCTTCATCTCTCTAACTTCACGAGCTGTCTGCCAGGAGAGATAATTGATGGCAGAAGTCAGCATTTTAGAGATTGACTTTTGCGTGCCGGCGATGGCATTCAGACGAACCATCATCTCGGCTACAGCCGTAGTCATATATCTGCTGCCCTTCATTCCCTTCCACCAGGAGAAGGAACCATCGTTATTCTGCAACTTCCTCAGTTTCTCCACCTGATTTTGCAGACGGTTGGTTTCCAAAGATAGATTTTTCTGGATATAAGTGGTGATGGTATTGGCATAGATGGCAGACATCAGCGAGATGGCGTCCTCATCATCCGGATTGCTGATGGCAGGCAACGCCTTGATCATCAGCCAACTTGGGTTATTGGTATACTCGATGGTTACCTTTGCCTCTTCAGCGCCCTTCGCCTGCTTGCCCTCCTTGTTCAGGAAGAGTTTGCTCAGATCGAAGTTCTGCTCACCCTTCTGATGCAGGGTGATAGGCAGGGTGTTCACCACGAGTTCACGGTTGCTCAAAACCGGCAGATAGTGCTGCTCGCCATCGCTGTAGCCATTACCGGCAGCCACCACCTTATTAATATATACGCCTTCTTTCAGTCCCTGGACATCAAAGGAGATGGTAGCAGAGCCCTCGGCATCAATGCTGTAGTTCTGCGTCTTCTGCCAAACCACCTTGTTGGTCTCCGGGTCGAGAATCTGCATACGGGCGTTGCCGCTCACCTTCTTGTCGGAAGAATTGAAGAGTTTCACCACGATGGTGCTCTTATCGCCCTCACGCAGGAAGCGAGGCATGTTAGGCTGCACCATCACGGTCTTCTGAGCCACAGCCTCATCCACCAGCAAACCGTTGCGCATCTCCTTGTCATGAGCCAATCCCATGAACTTCCAGGTAGTCACGCTCTCCGGCAGGGTAAATCTGATGGCTACGTTGCCATTGTTGTCGCTCTCCAAGGCAGGATAGAAGAAGGCGGTCTCGTTCATATTCTCACGCACCTGTACCTTGTCGAGGAATTGTCCTGCATCTGAACCTGAACCACCGGCAAACTGCGGCATCTCCTCTACTACATCAAAAACCTTGTTAGCAGATGGAGCAGCCGCTGCAACACGGGTCATCTTAGAGCCACGAATCCTTATGACTTTCGCTTCTTCCTGAACCAGCTCGTCTTTCTTTATACGAACAGCCTCTACGGTTCCGCCAAGAGAACGTTCCAACTTGCTCAGCTCCACCGCTTGCATATAAGCATAATAGCTAAAGAATTTACCATCAAACTTATCCACATCCAATTGCTTCTCGTCATAATACTTGGTAGGATAAGCGCCATTCAAGCAAAATGAACGGAAAGTGAGGTTGTCCTCCCAGTAGCAGTTTGGCAAACTCTGATAGAAGCCCAGGGAGAAATTCCAGAAATGCGGGGTTATCTGGTCGAGCGACTTGTCATAGAGTACGCTCATCAGCTGCGCCTTGGCTGGCTTGCCGTCAGGGGTGGTAATCTTCAGCGTCCACTCCTCCTTCTGTCCAGGGGTTAGACGGTTGCGGAAGGTCTTCCAGGCGATGTTCAGTTTCTTCTCAGGCAAAGGACGGGCGATGCTCATCATTCGGGTATAGCACTTGCCTTGCTTCACGAAACTATAGTTCAGTACGATGCCCGACGCATATTCCTCCTTGTAGGTGAAAGGCAGGGTCACGATACTGTCGCCCAACTCCCAGGCGCCCTTCTCCAGCAGTTTGTTGCCGGCAATGATGGAATATACGATGTGCGCTCCGTTCTCCGAAGAGCCCACCTGAATATAGACAGGCTTGCCATCACGAGGGAAGGTCTTCGCCGTCTGATAATACCATTCGGTAGTTGGCTCCACCGGATGGGTATCCTTCATACTGAAGAGCGTGAATTTCTGCTGCAGGGTGTCCTGTCCGCAGATTGCCTCCAACTGATGAACGCCAGATTTCCAAACGAGGGAAGAAGAGGCAGAAGATGCAGAAGAAGCATATTCCTTGATAGAAACCGGTGCATTCGCCTCGGCATCCTTCCATTCGCCCTTATCAATTCGATATTTCAACCTACAAGAAATCGGCATACCACTGGCATTGCGGTAAGCGAAGGTCACCGTCTTCAGACTGTCTGCCTCGATACGCTTAGGAAGATTCACCGTGAGGATGGTTGGCTTGGTGCCCAGAGGCAGACTCATCACACCCTCGTGGCTCTCGCCGCTGATGTCGGTAACGATGGCTGAGACCTCGAAGTTGAAGAAACGGGCAATGCGCATGAAATCGCTCATATCAGCCTCGTCTTTTCCTGACAAGGAAGCCTCCAGCGGAATCTCCACATCGAAGGTTCCGTCCTCACGAGTCACGCAACTGTCAGTCTTCACCAACTGTCCGGCAGAGCCTGCGCCCCACCACCAAAGCTGGTTTCTGCGGGTCACCTGATACTCCACCTTGGCACCCTGTACCGGCACTCCGGCATAGGTCTTGGCTGAAGCTTTCACCACCACGGTGTCGCCCCAGGTATATTTCTCGTTCACCTTCGGGAAGGTAATCTCGAAGGTAGGACGCTTATACTCCTCAACTCTGAAATATTCGCTTGCTGTACCATTCACGGAGATGGAATACTGTCCTGTCTTTCCCTCCTTCGGGAGTTCGAAATCTACCGAAGCCGTACCATATTCATCGGTCGTAACCTTCTGTTCTGCCACCTGCTTCCAGTTGGCATCACTCAGGACAAACTTCAGTTCCATACTCTTTCCAGGCACGCTGGCATCCAACCCCTTCTTGACAGTATAGGAAATGGCTGAGGCATGTACCTTCTGCCCCGGGCGATAGATGGCACGATCGGTATAAACCTGATATTTAGTCTCATTATCCTTCTTCTCATAATAGCGGGTACGGCTAAGATAGATGTCCCTGGCTGGCGTAAACTTGTCGCTGTTGGTGGAAATCAAGACGTTTCCATCCACATTCTTGAAGTAAGCCTCTCCGTTCTCATCGGTCGTCAAGCGGGCATGAACCGTTCGTTTGTCCTTCTTCATGTTGAAACCATACCACTGGTCATAGAGTTCTATCTTCGCCCCAGCGATAGGCTGTCCGTCAGTAGCATTCACCACTACATAGCGATGCTTATCATCAGGCAACTGCTGGATCATCACCGCCAGATTGCTGACATAGAAGAGTTCTCGCTGCGGAGCGATGCCGGTATTATCCGAAGTCACCTCCATCAGATAGGCACCCAGCGGCAGATTGCCACCGATTTCGATGGAATCCTTCACCTCTTCGTAATCCGGGCGACCATAGTAGTTGCGGCTGAAATCCTTCTGATGCAGCTTCGTGGTCTTCTTCAGGAGCATCTTATAGGTAGCCTCATCCTGCGCATTATAATCGTTATCTGCCGTAATATTGAGGCGGGAAATGCTGATTTTCAGGTTCTGGAGATTGCGCACGTTCAGCTGCACCCACGCCTTCTCCCCAGGTCGCAACACCTGCGGCATATCCAGCACCTGGAACATCGGTTCGGTGAGTCGCTTCTGCGCATTTCTCAGTTCGTTCATTCTCGACCATCCACCCCAGCGGCTCAGCGCATAGTTGATATAGTTGAGCTTATCCTGCGGTTTGGCATCGGTAGCACCTTCCATGAAGCGGAAATGCTCCACGGCAAGTTCGCCTGCCTCCGGAATATCCTGATAAACCTGGATGAGCGAGTCGATGGTATTCAGATACTTCGACTTCTTCACCTCTCTCACGTCGTCCTGGCGGTATTTCTCGATGAGCTTATAGGCACAGAGACAAGCCGCACCCCGATTGCCCAACTTATTATAATAGGTGTACAGCTGCAGATACGCCTCCTTGCTGTCTGCCTCGAATCCGATGAGATGCAGCAGATCGTTGTTAAAAGAACTGCCATCCACGCCCTTCAGCGTCAATGGAACATACTCTGCAGATGTATGTCGAGCAAGAAGTTCAGGCTGTTCCAAGGCCTTCTTGAAGAACTCCTGGCTTTTCTTTTCGTTCATATCAAAGTACACCTTGCCCAGCACGGCATATCTCACCGCCTTCAATGCGGGGTCGTTCACCTTCAGCACCTCTGCCTCCATCCGCTTCACATTCGGTGTCAGTGAGTCTGCAGAAATCTCTTTCCAGAGTGTCATCTGTCTTGTTTCAGCCGCCAGCAGCTGCCCGTAATCTTTGGCAGCCGAGGCCTTGGCGATGATTTTCTTCATCACCGCGATTTCGCTCTTAGGCTGGTCCTTCTGAGCATTGATTTCAGCTTGCTTCCACAAGTTGTCGTATGTCTGAGCCGCTACCTGCATCGTAGCAAAGAGGGCTACCAGAAGTGATAAAATGTTTCTTTTCATAAGCCAACTGTATAAAATGTTAATAGAATGATGATAATCATCAAACTTTTCATTGCAAAAATACAAAAAAAAACTGTTTTCTAACCCCGAAACTTAAACTTTTTACTATCTTTGCACCAAAATAGTATATTTTACCAAGAAATAACATTAAAAAAACAATGGCAGAAAAAAAGTATGGTCATTTTGATGACGCCAATCGCGAATACGTGATTACTGACCCAAAGACCCCATGGCCTTGGATCAATTATTTGGGTAACGAGGATTTCTTCTCGCTCATCTCAAACACAGCAGGTGGTTATTCCTTCTACAAGGATGCCAAGTTCCGTCGCATCACCCGTTATCGCTACAATGGTGTGCCGATGGATAACGGCGGTCGCTATTTCTATATCAAAGATGGCGATACCGTATGGAACCCGGGATGGAAACCTTGCAAGACACCGCTCGACAGCTACGAGTGCCGCCACGGCATGAACTATACCCGCATCACGGGCAGCAAGAACGGCGTAGAGGCGAGTGTGCTCTTCTTTGTTCCGCTCCATACATGGGCTGAGGTGCAGAAGATGACGCTGAAGAACCAGACTAAGGAGGTGAAGACCCTCAAGGTGTTCTCCTTTGCAGAGTGGTGCCTCTGGAATGCTGCTACCGACATGGAGAACTTCCAGCGCAACTTCTCTACGGGCGAGGTAGAGGTAGAGGGTTCTACCATCTATCACAAGACCGAATATCGTGAGCGCCGCAACCACTATGCTTTCTACACAGTGAATACCGAGATTCAGGGCTACGATACCGACCGCGAGAGCTTCATCGGACTCTACAACGAGTTTGCCGAGCCTGAGGCTGTGCTGGAAGGCAAGCCACGCAACAGTTTTGCCCATGGCTGGAGCCCTATCGCATCTCATTATATCGAGGTTACCCTGCAGCCAGGCGAGAGCCGCGACCTCATCTTCCTTTTGGGATATGTGGAGAACGAGCAGGACAAGAAGTTCAGCGCCAAGAAGGTAATCAACAAGGAGAAAGCTCATCAGCTTATCGCCAAGTTTGATACCACCGAAAAGGTGGATGCTGCCTTCGCAGAACTCAACAAGTACTGGGATAACCTGCTGAACATCTTCACCGTGAAGAGCGGCAACGACAAGTTAGACCGTATGGTGAACATCTGGAACCAGTATCAGTGCATGATCACCTTCTGTATGTCGCGTTCGGCAAGTTTCTTCGAGAGCGGCATCGGTCGAGGCATGGGCTTCCGCGATTCCAACCAGGACCTCGTAGGTTTCGTTCATCAGATACCTACCCGTGCCCGCCAGCGCATCATCGATATCGCCAGCACCCAGTTCCCAGACGGTGGCTGCTACCACCAGTATCAGCCGCTCACCAAACGTGGCAACAACGATATCGGTGGCGGTTTCAACGACGACCCTTGCTGGCTCATCTTCGGTACCGTAGCCTATATCAAGGAGACGGGCGACTTCTCTATCCTCGCTGAGCAGGTGCCTTTCGACAACCAGCCAGGCACAGAAGTAAGCCTCTTCGAGCACCTCAAGATTTCGATGAACCATGTTATCAACAACCTGGGTCCACACAAGTTGCCACTCATCGGAAGAGCCGACTGGAACGACTGTCTGAACCTGAACTGCTTCTCCTGGGACCCTAACGAGAGTTTCCAGACCACCGAAAACAAGGGCGAAGGAAGCAAGGCAGAGAGTCTGATGATAGCCGGTCTGTTCGTGGTTACCGGCAAGGATTATGTGGCTCTGTGCAAGCAGCTTGCCAAGGAAGCTTTGGAAAGCAAGGATGGCGAAATAGCCGGTCTTGCAGAGGAAGATTATTTGACAGAAGCCGAGCGCATGCAGCAGGCTGTAGATGAGATGAACGAGGCTGTGAAGCAGCATGGATGGGACGGAGAATGGTTCCTCCGCGCTTACGATTTCTTCGGCAACAAGATTGGTAGTGATGAGAACGAGGAAGGCAAAATCTTCATCGAGAGCCAGGGCTGGTGTACGATGGCTGGTATCGGTCTGGAAGAAGGACTCTGCGATAAAGCACTGGATAGCAGCAAGAAACGACTGGAATGCGAGCACGGAATGGTGCTAAACAACCCAGCCTACACTACCTATCATGTAGAAATGGGTGAGATTTCTTCTTATCCTGAAGGCTACAAGGAGAACGCCGGTATCTTCTGCCACAACAATCCTTGGGTCATCATCGGAGAGACTGTAGCCGGTCGAGGCAACGATGCTTGGAGCCATTATACCAAGATTCTGCCTAGCTATGTAGAGGAAAAATATCAGACACTTCACAAGGTAGAACCTTACGTAAACTGCCAGATGGTAGCCGGTAAGGATGCAGCCAAACCGGGCGAAGGAAAGAACTCCTGGCTCACCGGTACAGCGGCATGGATGTGGTATACAGTATCAGAATTCATCCTCGGCATCAAGCCAGATTATGAAGGTTTGCTCATCGATCCTTGTCTCCCAAGCACCGCTAAGGAGTATGAGGTAACCCGCAAGTTCCGTGGTGGCGAATACCATATCACAGTAAAGAATCCTAGCGGAAACCAGAAGGGCGTGAAGCAGATTACAGTGGATGGCACTCCTATCTCAGGCACCATCATTCCTTGCTCTGAAGGCAAGCATGAAGTAGTGGTTGAGATGTAAATCAGCCAGATCTCATCAAGTTACGATTTGAAAGTTCAATGTAACGAAATTCTTTTCATACCCATGCCCCCTGTTTTAGGGGGTATGGGTATCACAATAAACACTTGACGCCCTATTTTAGGGCGTCAAGTGTTTTATTTATCTGATAATCTGATACTTAGCTTTTAATATAAGCACATATTCAACAGTATCAAGAGTAAGATTCTAAGTCTCTATCATTGACTCAGTTCCTCAATAACTCAGTTCCTCAGTTTTTTCCTAGGGGGTATATAGCCCTTATAGTTCAAAGTTGTTTTAAATTGTTATATATTATATATTATTATATATATAAATATATTTATATATATAATAAACTTCTAAATAAAGACAAAAGTGAAGGGTCAGAGAAAAACTGAGGAACTGAGTTATTGAGGAACTGAGTCATTGCAGTAAAAACATCATAATCCTCGTAAACACCTGATTTACTGCTTAACTCTATACTTTAAGAGAACAAAGCTATGAGTTGCTACCCGTAAAACTATGAGTTGTCGCCCACAAAACTATGAGTAAGGAAGTTTAACTACTTTCAATCTGAAAGCATAGTTCAAACATTTCCTTATCACACCCCCAAACTTGGCAGTATCAGAGAAAAGTTGTATCTTTGCACGGAATTCCATCCATTCCTTCCATACCGCTCCTTCCATGCCATCCCCACAACTCCTTCCGCCCAGCTTCAGCACGCGTCTCTCCATCCGAAGTATTAAAAGGAAAAAGATAAAAAAGGTATGGCTTTTCGAGTTATTTTTTGTACTTTTGCAGCCGATAACGCATTTTGCGAACAAAACAGGATTCTTTAAAGAAAAGAAAGGAAATAACAATGAAGAAAATATTATACTTTGTGGCAGCCCTGGCTGCTACATCCTTTATCACTACGATGGGTACCAGCTGCAAGTTTGCACCCGACCAGCATGACGGCGACACGGTAGCTGCCAGCGAGTTTTACCCGATAGATACCTCTGCGGCTCATGCCAAGAAGATGGCGAAGATTGCTGCCATCAAGAACGGAAAAGACAGTGTAGGCATCTATTATGTGGGCAGCAACTCTACCAAAGACCTCATCGAGCTCGTATCCTATCCTTCACGCCGCGACACGATGATGTACAGCAAGACCCGACACATAAAGGTGAAGGGCAATGCCGACATCAACCACGTGATTCGTGTAGACTTCTATCTGCATAACGGCAAGGATTCGCTGGTGAAGTATGTTGAGGAAGTGAATTTCAAATCACTTAATAGCCTATAAACTATCAACTAATCATAGAATCCCGGCTGCTTATACTCAATGCCCAGTTCATCATCTACTGTTGCGATGACACCCTGAATCTGACCCATGGCAAACATACGGCCGAGGAGAGTGTAACCGGCATTGTGACCATGATTGCTCTCATCGAATACGCCACCAGGCTCATCAGTGAAGGTCATACCGTGGTCTACTCGCATTGGCAGACGACGGCCGGAATTGCACTTGCCTTCCTGCTCAGCCTTCTCGAAGATGCGGCAAAGTTCAATGAGATGGCCGCGACCACCCAAGTGAGAAGCCTCTGTAAAGTTGCCGTTAGGGAAAATGTAGCAAGAGCGCAGATGAACAAAGTGAGTGCGGTCGGCAAACTGCTTCGCCATCGCCACACAGTCGTTGTGCTCGCCGGCAGAGAATGAACCTGCACAGAAAGTCAAACCATTGTGCTTGTTTGGCACTGCATCCAACATCCACTGGATATCCTCGGCACGACCGATGATTCTTGGCAAACCGAATACAGGATAAGGAGGATCGTCTGGGTGAACACACATATTGATATCGTACTCATCGCAGATAGGCATGATAGCCTCCAGCCAGTACTTCATGTTCTCCTGCAACTTCTTCTTGTCGATACCATCATAAAGCTTCAACAGGTCGCGGAACTTCTGGACAGGAGCTGAATCGCCCTCGCTGAAGTTACCGGATACAAAGCCCTGGGTCTTGATGATGATGTTCTCTACCAAGGCATGATCCTGCTCTGGTGTAGAAGTCTTCTTGATTTCATCAGCCTCAGCCACGAGGTCTCTGCCCCACTTGTGCTCCTTAGAGAACTCAGCCCAATCCTCACGAGCGCCTTCACGCTGCAGGATATAGATGTCAAAGTAGGCAAACTCACCCCAGCTCATATAGAGGTTGTTGGCTCCGTTAGGATTCTCGTGTGCCAAATCGGTACGAGCCCAGTCCAAAACAGGCATAAAGTTGTAGCAGATGCATTTGATGCCTTCCTCGCCTAGGTTGCGGAGACTTTCCTTGTAAACCTCAATCTGATGATCACGGTCAGGACCGCCATATTTCAGGGTTTCAACCACAGGCAAAGACTCTACCACGCTCCATTTCATACCATAAGACTCGATGTACTTCTTGAGTTCATGAATCTTCTCGCGTGTCCAAACCTCGCCCAGAGGAACATCGTGCAATGCGGTAACAATGCCCTCAACACCAATCTGCTTCAACTGTGCAAGTGTAATCTTATCTTTCTTGCCAAACCAGCGCCATGTTCTTTCCATAGATATTATATAATGTATAAGTTTAAAAATGAATTATCTTGCAGAAACATATTTATGCAATGTCTGTCTTACAGCACCCTTGCCGGCAAAGAGTTCCTTCACCATGCCCTCAATCTGCTCACCGAAACCTGCTTCGTAGAGATCGAGACCAAATACATCCTTACGGGTATAGAGATTCTTGAGACAAGAATAGTCCTGATCAGCCTTGCCTACTTCAAGAGGAGCTACGATGGCCTGCAGTTCTGCCAACAATGGGTCGGAAGATGGCTCGAATGGCTTCAGGTTATCATCCAATGCCTTGAGATAACGGGCATAACCTGCTAATACCAAAGGAATCAACACGAGATTGCTCACGTCGAGACCACGGTCGATGTACTTCTTGATAGTCTCACCGAAACGGATAGAGAGCTTCTGACTGGTATCAGTAGCGATACGCTGAGGAGCATCCGGCATGAAAGGATTAGGCAGACGCTTGTTGATTACGGTGCCGATAAACTCGTATGGGTTCAATACGCCTGGGTCGGTAACCACCGGCATCGCCTCGATATAACCGATCTTCTGGATAAAGGCACGCAGGTCCTCATCCGCCATCTCGGCAGAAATCAAGGTATAGTCGAGCATGCAGCCATAGATAGACATCGCTGTATGGAGAGGGTTCAGACAGGTGGTTACCTTCATGGTCTCAACCTCATCTACAGTCTTGCGGGATGTATAGAGCGCACCGCCCAACTCCAATGGCGGACGACCATTGGTATAAGTATCCTCGCAAACGAGATACTGCACTTCCTCGGCATTAACGAAAGGAGCGGTGAAAGTATGCTTCTCGGTGATAATCGTATTGTTATCCTCGAAACCATCCTCAGCGAGCATCGCCTGTACCTTCTCGTGAGGACGAGGAGTAATCTTATCTATCATAGACCAAGGATAGGTAATCTTGCTGCTGTCATTGATATAATCTACAAAACCAGCCTCTACGATACCATCCTGTGCCCAACGCTCAGCATAAGCCTTTACGCCAGCCTTAACATGGTCGCCATTGTGAGAACAGTTGTCGGTAGACTGAAGAGTAAGTGGCAACTTGCCTGCCTTATAACGCTCATAGAGAAGAGCGGTAAGCTTACCCATAGCAAATACTGCATCAAGACCACGAGCCAGATCGGCATCATTGAAAGAATATCCCTTCTCTGTGATGGTGAAAGTTACCATCTGCAGACTTGGAGCCTGGAAAATCTGGACCAGACGCGCCCAGTCCTCACCAAACTGCTTATCCGCCTTGAGGCTTTCTGTGATAGAAGCGATGACCTTCTTCTCGATGGTTCCGTTGCTCTGGAGGCTGACGAGAAGAGAGAGATTATTGTAAGGGCGATAAGCCTTGTCGATAATTTCGTAGTCGAAGCTTTCAGCAACAATAACACCACGATCGTACTTGCCGGTGTTAAGTGCATCGTTAAGAATAGCAGCAGGGAACGCACGGAAGATGTTACCTGCACCAAAGTGAACCCAAGTAGGCTCGTCGTGAGTCTTCTTAGCTACGGCTGCGATGTCATACTTAGGAAGCTCATAACCCTTAGCTTCCCATTCTGCAGCATTAAAGCTGTCAGAAAGAATTTCGTTCAGTTTCATGATTAATAATTATTGATGTTGTTTTATGTAAATTTTAACCTTTTTATAAGCAATACAATGATTTCTTTTCTGTTGGGTCAGGGCAAAATTACGAATTTAATCTGAAATACCGCTCCTTTTTAGAGATTATTTCAAAATATTGAACAATAAGAAACTTAAATTGAACAATTAGAAATGTTTCGGTAACAAAAAATACTTTTCGCCCTGTTTCCCTTTTAACCGGTAGTAGACTATCAGTATACACTTTACAGATTATCCAGTTCCTTGATCTGCTTTTTCGGTGTCACTCCAAGTCCCTTCAGGCTCTCTACCCTTCTCATCACATTGCCGGTGCCGTCATAGAGTTGCTTCTTAGCCTTATCAAAAGTACCCGAAAGGCGGGTTATCAGATCACCCACACTCATAAAGGTATCTTCGAAGCCAGCCACCTTATCATACAGGTCAGCAGCCGTCTTCACGATTTTCTCCACATTCTTGTTCTGCCGGTCATACTGCCAGAGATTATAGGCAAGCTGGAGTGCCATGAGCAGATTGCTTGGTGAGATGATGATAATCTTCTTCTGATAAGCATAACGGCTGAGATCCGGCTGCTGCTTCATGGCTGCGATATAGCTGGTCTCGTTAGGGATGAACATCAGTACGAAGCCGATGGCATCATCCACCAGTTTGGAATAGTCTTTGGCTGCCAGTTCATCGATGTGCTTTCGTACGCTCAGCGCATGTGCCTTCATCAGGCGTTCCTGTTCAGCCTCATCTTCAGCTGCCAGAGCATCGGAATAGGCGGTAAGCGAAACCTTGGAATCGATGACCACACTTCTGCCTTCCGGGAATCGGACGATGACATCCGGACGATAGTTCTTTCCTTCTTCATCTTTCGTATTCTCCTGAATGAAGAATTCCTCATCTTTACGAAGTCCGCTGTTCTCCAGGATGGTTTCCAGCACCATCTCGCCCCAGTCGCCCTGCATCTTGCTGTCGCCCTTCAATACCTTGGTCAGGTTGGCAGCATCGGAGCCAATCTTCTCGGTCTGCTCCTTCAGGTTCAGTACAGCCTGCTGCTGTTCCTGCTGGAAGAGTTTCATCGTTGCCTCGAAGGTGTTCTGCAGTTCCTTCTTGTTCACCTCGTTCTGGGTTTTGCTCTCCTCTACCGATTTCTTGAAATCAGCAAACTGTTCCTTGATAGGTTTCAGGAGTTCATCCATCTGCAGACGGTTGTTTTCCTGCAGAGCCGACTGCTTGGCAGCCAACTGCTCAGCCGCCACCTTCTGCTGTTCTATCGTCATTCGCTGCATTTCCTGCTTCAGACTCTCGAGTTTCTGTGCCCACTGCTGGTCGCTTTCCGCCCTGAGTTTCGCCGCATACAGCCGCTCGTTCTCCATTTGAGATTTCATTGATTGAACCTCAGAAGCATGATGCAGTTTTATCTGTTCGATGTTAGCCGCCAGCACTTGAGCTTTCGCTACGAGCTGGGTTTTCTCCTCTCCCGCACTTTTTGCTTCCATCAGTTTCCCCACGAAGAATCCGATGGCAAGCCCTATGATGATTCCAATTACTATTTCCATTTATCCTTGTTTTGAATGATTCTGTAAATCTGCAAAAATTATGATTTGCAAAAGTAATCATTTCAAGACATAACACCAAACATCATGGGGGATTCTTGTAGATATTTAACTCTTCTGCATTTTACTATGCAAACAAAAAGAGCGCACCGCTATTGGCACGCTCTTTTCTTTAAATCATCTTTTAAATATACATTATCGGTTGGCAGTAGGCCACTGATAAGTATCAGTGCAATGGATATCAGCACTCTGGTCGGCAATCATCAACTTGAAATCGCCTTCCTCCAATCTCCATTTGCCATTCCAACCTACGAAGGCCAAATCGTCTGCCTTTAATTCAAATATCATGGTCTTGGTCTCACCAGGCTGAAGTTCCACCTTGTCGAAGGCACGGAGACGACGGCCATCAGGCACAATACTAGCGATGAGATCGCTACTGAACAGGAGGACACTCTCCTTGCCTGCCACCTTTCCCGTATTCTTCACATCCACGCTCACCTTGATGATGTCGCCGTGGCGGAAATCAGACTGAGAAACCTTCAGGTTGCTATATTTGTAAGAGGTATAACTCAAACCATATCCGAAGCCCCACTGCTGGGTAATCTTCGCATTGTAGTCGTAAGCACCTTCCATCGTACCCACCTCCTCACTCTTCTTGAAGTCATAGTTGGCGAGCGAATTGATTTCCTTAGGATAGGTGTAAGGCATCTTGCCACTGAAGTTTGACTTGCCCGATACCAGGTTTGCCAAAGCATCGCCGCCCATGTTGCCAGGGATAAGGATGTTGATGATGCCCTGTGCCAATGGTTCGATGTCAGCGATGAGACGAGGACGACCTTCATTCAGCACCAAGATGACAGGCTTGCCTGTCTGAGCCAAAGCCTTGACCAGATTACGCTGGTTCTCTGAGAGCCAAAGGTCGGTCAGGTTGCCCGGAGTCTCTGTATAGGAGTTCTCGCCAATGCAAGCCACGATGACGTCAGCATCCTTCGCTGCTGCCACTGCCTCCTGAATCTGAGGTTCGTTCTCCTCCCAGTATTTTCCCTTCTCATTATAGGTAACACCCTGGTTCAAGATAACATTCTCCTTGCCATACTCATTACAGAATGCCTCATAGATGGTATTGTACTTGCCGGCAAACTCATCAGCACGATGACCCTGCCAGGTATAGCTCCATCCACCGTCCAGACAACGCATCTGATTGGCATTAGGACCTGTAAGGAGAATCTTCTTGCCATGCTGCAAAGGAAGGATATTACCCTCGTTCTTCAGGAGCACCATACTTTCGGTAGCTCCCTCCAAGGCGAGCTTGGCAAACTCCTCACCACCAAACTTAGGATAATTCTTCAGTTTCTGGGTTGGGTTCTTGAAGAGGTCGAGACGGTACTTCATGCGAAGCACACGGCGACAGGCATCGTCGATGCGACTCATCGGAATCTTACCTTCCTTCACCAGTTCTACAAGATAGCCACAAGCATCGCAAGAATAAGGTTCCATAATCATGTCGATACCGGCATTGATGGCGATGCGGAGCGCATCCTTCTTGTCCTTTGCCACCATCTCACGAGTATAGAGATTGTTGATGTCTGCCCAGTCGGTGATAAGCACACCATCCCATCCAGTCTCTTCCTTCAGCCATCCTGTCAGGAATTCCTTGTTGGCATGCATCGGCACACCATTGACGGAAGCGGAATTCACCATCACGGTTAAGGCTCCAGCCTGCAGACCCGCCAGGAAAGGAGCAAAGTGCTTCTCTCGCAAGTCGGCAGGAGAGATATAGGCTGGCGTACGGTCTTTACCGGTCCAAGGCACACCATAGCCCATGAAGTGCTTCATTGAAGTAGCAATGTGATACTGGTCGATGTTGTTTGGGTCCTCGCCCTGGAAACCATAGACCATCGCCTTGCCCATCTCAGAACTGAGGTAGCAATCCTCGCCAAAGTTCTCCCAGATGCGAGGCCAACGGGCATCACGACCGAGATCAACGGTAGGACTGTAAGTCCAAGGCACGCTCACCGCACGAGTCTCATAAGCGGTAGCCTCAGCCGAATGGCGAGCTATCTCACGATTAAAGGTGGCAGCCACATTGATGTTCTGCGGGAAGAGGGTTCCACCCTGTGTATAAGTAGAACCGTGGTTCTGGTCGAGACCGAAGACACAAGGGATGCCGATGCGCTTCATCGAGATCTTCTGAATCTGCGCGATGTACTTCTCCCACTGCTTAGCGGTTGGTGCGCAGGTATTTGGAGCGTTGAGGATAGAGCCAATCTTATAGCGGGAAAGGATAGAATCGGTCTTGTGCTCGTCGATATAGAACACACCATTCTTGTCGTTGGCACCAAAGAGGTCGGTCACCAATTCCATCATCTGACCTATCTTTTCCTCCAAGGTGAGTTTCTTCAGAGTTTGTTCTACCTGAGCCTCAATCTTAGGGTCGCTCTTGATAACCGGAACATTGGCACTGGCTGTATAAGCCAATGCCAATAATGAAATAGATAATAAAATTTTCTTCATAAACAGTAAAGGTTTGACGCTTTATGATAAAAACGGAAATCTTTCTAATATATTATTCAATAGTTACTTTCTTTACGGTGTAACCATCACCCACAAGGAGGAAACCATCCTGCTCTGTCAAGAGTTGGATAGAGAGGTCGGTCAGTACAAACTCCCATGTAGCAGGACCATCCACCATGAAGTCGCCACGTTCTATGTCGCCCCCCTTACCAGTAAGGATGTTGTTCCACCAAGCTGTGGTAGCGGTACCCTGACCTTTTCCATCCACATAGACACGGAGGATGGTGCCAACCTTCACCTTTGAGAGGAAGGTTTCCTTCAAGGCCTCGAATGGTGTACCCCATGTCACGGCAAACTCACCTTCCCAGAGGGTAGTCTCCATAGATGGACGCGGCTCTGTAGTTACCTTGATTTTACCGCAAGGGAACTGTACACCACTGCCATCTACCAATGTAATGTCGTAATCGCCATTGGCGAGGTCGGAAGGAGCAGTAACTTTCAATGCTGTACCCTTATCGAGAACTTCGAAGTCAGCCTCCTTACCATCGATGAGTACTTTCTGAACGTGATCCACCAGGTTCTTGCAGTTGCGGATGGTTGTAGTTTCTCCCGGAGCTACCCAAAGCTCGTTGGCATTGGTACCCAAGACTGGATCATCAGCAGCAGGAATCACGGTAACGTTCAAGGTGCGAGAAGTGGTCTTGCCCTTGGTGGTGGTTGCCACAATCTTCAGTTCATGATCACCTAAAGGCAAAGTCTGGTCGATAGTATTACCTTCGGCAATCTGCTTGCCGTCGAGCAACCATGTCACAGTGGTGTAGTGAGCTGGAGTCACCTTGATTTCCAACTTATAATTAGTCTTGCGGTTTATCTTGGAATCAGCCAAGTCGGTGTTCAAGATACGTGGATTGTCATCTTCGCTGGCTGTGAAGTATGGTTCATCATCAGAAGAGCAAGAAGACAAGGTAGATGTACCAGCCAGTGCGAAACCCACGGCTAAGAGCATCATCATAGCCTTCAAGACTTTTCCCTTATATTGTTTCATTGTCTTATTCATAATTAATTATTCTATTCTATTGTCCTATAAGACTTAACATTTAACACTTAACATTAAACACTACTTGCTATATCCCTTTCCGAATGGAGGATTGAAGTCTGGCTGAAGGTTTACATCAGCCTTGTCCCACCAGAGGCGCTTGTGCCAATCGTCTGTACCACCCATGCGGTCGATGGCAGCCTTGTAGTTGGCATTGTTGTACTGAGCTTCCAATACAGGATACTGCAAGCGGACAGGCATTGACCAATCGGGATCCGTATAAGTGAAACCATTCTTGGTCAAGAGATCACGATTCAAGATGGCAGGATAGTCAGAGCGGCGCAAGTTAGCCCAACCCTCAGAAGGGTTCATCATGTGGAGAATCCAAGCCTGGGTGTTGATGGTCTCCTTAGGATTGTCACCCAACGGATTGCTGGCAATGAACGCATCAATCTCTTCCTTGGAAATCTTGTTGGATGTAAGATAGTAGTTGTTGAGCAACTCCATGCTGGCACGAACACCAGCCTCGTAGTGACTCTCAGCATCACCACCACCAACATTCCAATCCTTGGTTGCAGCCTCAGCCTTGAGGAACTCCACCTCAGCATAGCTCATCAAGTCGCCAGGACAAGAAGGCATCTCGAAGTCGATGTTCAGGCAAGGACGACTAGCTCGGGCTATATAATCAGAGTTGGCATAAGTGTTCTCGTCTATCTCTGCATACTTCTTCAAAGTAGGAAGGTCATCCAACGTAGCTGGATTCATCCAGTCTGTGTACCAGGCTGCACCAGGGTTGCAAGGCTCCTCACCGAGGTTCTTGCTCTTGAAGTAAGCCAGGAAATCATCGGTCAAGTCGATGTTCTGCTCCTTATCTGGCTTCACCTGACTACGCTTGATATTGTAGTAGTGACGGCAGATGCGATAGAGACGAGGGTCGTTGGTATTCTGCAACTGATAGAACAAGGTAGAGCATATCATGGTAGGCGATGTGGCATCCTGACCATAGAGAATCTCTCCCAAGGCATTGGTACGGAAATCATAATCATTGGCACCATCATAATATGTATAAGGTGCATCAGCATACTTGATATAAGCATCATCTGCAGCACTGGCGATAGCACCGGCAGCCACAGCCTTCTCAAACTCCTCCTTTGCCTTCTGTGGATTAACATCGGAAATGCGCATGGCATAGCGCATACGGAGTGCATTGGCATACTTCTTCCACTTAGCTACATCACCACCCATGCTGGTGACATCACCAGAAATGCGGTCGGTACCTGTGCCAAGCTGCTTCTCGCAAGCGTCAAGTTCCTCGAAGAACCAGCTGTAGAGTTCCTCTACGGTATCATACTTAGGGGTGGAGATACCTGAGATATAACCCAGACCTGCCTCCGAACAAGGCACGTCACCGTAGGTATCTGCCAAAACTGCCGTGAGATAGACACGATGGATACGAAGTACCGCATTCAAGTTTGCCTTGTCAGTAGATTTGTGGATGGCATCCACAAGGTTCTTGATACTGATTTCATAATAGCGGTCCCAGACACGACGGGTCATATCATCTTCTCTGAAATTAGAACCAGCGTAATTGGATACATTATAACCACCAGCGAAATACTGTGGAAAACCCGTTATATAGTTACGGTAGGTATCCATCAGACTGAAGTCACCGTAAGTCTGCAACAAAGCTGTTGTCAACTGTGCGTTAGGGTCGAGCTCGTTCACCTTGGTCTTGTCGGTATTGATGTTGCTCAAGGTATCATCAGAGCAAGAAGTCATCGCAGTGCCGGTTGCCATCAGGGCGAAAGCCATCATCAGGCTGCTCTTACCTATATATTTCTTGATTATATTGTTCATTTTCTTACCTTATTATATATTAGAACTCTTCTAAAGAAATTGATTCATTTTTTTCGGGACTAGAACTTCACGTTCACGTTCAAACCATAACTCTTGCGAGATGGCAGGGAACCATATTCCAGACCGAGACCTGAGGTGTTGTAGCTGGAGTCTGGGTCGATGTTAGGAATGTTCTTCCAAACAATGAATGGGTTACGAGCCACGAAGGATACGGTCAAGCCCTTGACATACTTGCCCAGGATGCTCTCTGGGAAGGTATAGCCGAAAGTAATCTCACGACACTTCACGTAAGAGTTGTCGTAAACGAAGGCACTCTGCACGCCTTTTGCCACATGCTTCCAGTAATCTTCAGGGTTCACGGCGATGTCGTTCTTGCGATAAGTACCGTCGCCATTGTCGATGACACCATCTACGACAAATCCCTTGCAGTTACCTGCTGCACGCCATTCGGCAAGTTCCATACCCGAAGCCTTGCGAGCCTCCTCAGAAGAGTACCACTCCTCACGGCCTGCCAATGTTCCCTTTGCCTTACCTGTCTCGTATGCAGAACGCATGGACATAGAGTAGATGTCGGCACCTACCTTCACATCGAAGGATGCAGAGAGGCGGAAGTTCTTGTAGCTGAAGGTTGAGTAGAAACCACCTGTCCAGTCCCAAGTAGAGTTGCCGATGGTCTTGATTTCCTGGTCAACCTTTGGAAGACCAGTAGCTGCATCGACAACCACCTGACCCTTGTCGTTGTAGAGGAAGTCGTGTCCACGGATAGCTCCATAGTTCTCACCTACCTTGGCACCTACAGAAACACCGCACCAGGTTGCCTTCGCCAACTCGAAGTAGTCCATGCCATCGATGAGCGACTTCACCTTGTTGGTATTCTTCGAGAAGTTGACACCCAAGTCCCAAGCGAAGTCCTTGATTTGCAAGGCACGGGCATTGAGGGCAATCTCGACACCCTGGTTCTGAATCTCACCGGCATTGATGAGGCGGTAAGCATAGCCAGAGGTGGTGGTTGAAGCCAAACTCAAAATCTGGTTCTTGGAGTTCTGGTTGTAATAGGTGGCATCCAAGCCCAAGCGTCCGTTAAGGAACTTCATCTCCAAACCTACCTCGTAAGAACCTGTCATAGTAGGCTTCAAATCCTTGTTCGGCTGTGTTGAGTTGGCTATCATACCGATGGTATAACCCGAGTAGCTGTACTTGCCCGTGGTATAGTTGAGTGCCAACAGGTATGGATCGGTATCGCTACCTACCTTTGCCCAAGATGCGCGAATCTTACCATAATTGATGAACTTCTTGTTCTTGATAAACTCTGAGAAAACCAAACTACCCGATACAGATGGATATACGTATGTATTGTTATTTGTAGGGAGCGTAGACGACTTATCGCCACGGATGGTTCCCTCCAAATAGTAAGTATGCTTGTAGCCGAGGCTCGCGCTGGCATAGAGAGAGCTGATCTGCTTCTTGTACATACTCTCACGAGTGTTCTGTTCCTGATAGTTCATGATGTTCTGGATGCCATTCATCTGCTGGTTGAGACCGACGTTGGTAGTGGTCTTGTTGTTCACCTTGAAGATGTTACCACCAGCGGTAGCGTTGACATCGAAGTCGCCCCATGAGTTGTTGTAGAGGGCAAGTATCTCGGCGTTGAGTGTGCGGTTGTTGAAGATTTGGTCGGTAAGCTTTCCGGCAGGAGTTCCTGGAGTTGTCTTGGCGATGAATTCCTGGAAGTTCATGCTGTTGATGTCGGTACCGATAGTACCCTGCAACTTGAGGTGCTTGTTGATGTTCCAGATTGCCTTACCCGTAAAACGGAACACGTCCTTGTCGGATGTATTGCTGTTCTTATAGAGATCCCAGTATGGGTTCTTGTTATACTGATCGTTACCATTCCAGTTGGAGTAGTTGCCATCGGCATCCTCATAGTGCTTCAGCCAAGCCTGGTCGTAGGTACCCGCCAGGGTCATGAGGTTCTTACCCACGTTGCTCTGAGAGTCACCAAGGGCAGGACGGTTCTTTACCTTCTCACGAGTATAGTTGGCGGTGAAGTCGAAGTCAACAGGACCTGCAGAGGTATTCACACGGAGGTTGAAGTTGTCACGGCTCATGTTGGTGTTAGGCAAGATATCCTTGTTGCGCATATCCGTAACAGAGAAACGCATACCCGTCTTACCGGAATTAACTGAGAGGATGGCAGAGTTCTGGGTGGTGAAACCTGTGCGGAAGAAATCAGAAGCATTGTTAGGATGCATCATGAATGGACGTTCTTCGCCATCGAAATATTTGAACATGAAGTCATCGGCCTTAGGTCCCCAACTTGAGTTCGTACCAGAAGTGCTGGATGTAGGAAGCTCGCCATTGTAGCCAGCACCATATATCTCCTGGATGTCGTCCCATTTAGCCAACTGGGTATCGATAGTATAAGAACCATTGTACTCCACGGAAATTCTATCCTTCTCCGCCTTCTTGGTCGTAATCAAGATAACACCATGAGAAGCACGGCTACCATAGAGGGCAGAGGCAGCAGGACCTTTCAATACGGTCATCGTCTCGATGTCATCAGGATTGATGGCAGAGATACCATCACCGAGGTCATAACCACCACTTTCACCAGCACTGCCAAAGTTGGTATTATCCAAAGGCACACCATCCACCACGTAAAGAGGCTGGTTATTGCCTGCCATTTCTGTATTACCACGAAGAAGCACGCGGGTAGAACCTGAAGCACCGCCAGCGGTGTTCTGCACAACGAGACCAGCCACCTTACCAGAAAGAGAGTTGATGACGTTGGTTTCCTTCGCCTTGGTAAGTTCCTCACCTTTCACTTCCTCCAAGCCATAGCCGAGAGCCTTGCGGTCGCGCTTGATACCAAGGGCGGTAACAACGACCTCATTCAAGGCCTTACCATCCTCTTGCATCGTGATTTTCATGCCATTAGCAGCTTTCACGGTCATTGTCTTGTAACCGATGTAGCTCACTTCGAGCGTTGCTCCAGGCTTGCAGTTCAACGTAAAGTTACCATCTATATCGGTAACGGCACCGTTGGTTGTACCAGCCACCTTCACGCTAGCGCCTATCAAGGTTTCGCCAGTGGCATCCACCACTGTACCCTTGATGCCTTGGTTCTGCTGAACGCTCATCGCTGCATTGTTCATCTGGGCAGCGAGAATGGCAGAAGCAGGCATCCACATCAAACCTGCACCGAGCAGGCCGAGAAACATAGTTTTCTTTCTCATAATTGATATTTTTGTTTTTAGTTTAACATTATTCTTTCCCAAAGATTCCTTCGAGAATCCAAGGAGCATTCACCTTCATACTCTTGAAACGGTCGAAGATGCCATACTTCTCAGAGCCGTTGCCGAAGTGGTTGTTGTCCCAAACGAAAGTAGAGAAGCCTCGTTTGCGAGCCTCCGTAGTCAAGAACTTACAGTAGTAGGTCATGTTTTCATGCACTTTCTCTGAGTTAGACTTATAGTGATCGGTTACTCCCCACTCTCCTATTACGATACCCAGTCCTTTGTTGCTCCAGGTATTCACCGCCTTGTCGAAGAAATCCGTCATCGTCTTCTCGTTTTCTGCAGGTATCTTGCCAGCATCCTTGTAGGCATCACCCCAGTAATCGTAGGTGCAATCGCCGGCGTAGCTCCATGGCTGATAGTAGTGAAATTCCACACTCATATAGTTGTTGCCATTGCCTTCGGCATCCTTCGGAATGATGAAATCTCCATTCTCTATGCCAAACCATGGGTTACAAACGTAAGTCTGTAAGATGAGGTGGCGCTTGGCATTGTTGCCGCCTGTGGCACGAACCATATCCACGAATATCTGATTGTAAGCATTCTGCACTTCGAGGTTCTCGGCAGTAGGTTTGCCCCAGTTGTCCCTGATGTGAACCTCATTGGTACCGGCGAAAGCCAAGCGACTGTCATAATTGGCAAACTCAGAGGCGATATTCATCCAGAGAAGCGCAAGCTTCTGGCAGTTTTCTTCCTTATATTGATAGGTAGGACGACCTTCGAGCCATTTTTCATGATGCACATTGATGATAACCTTCAAACCGTTGTCAAGGCACCAGCCCACCACCTCCTTGATGCGAGCAATCCAAGCCTTGTCGATGCTCATCGCCTGAGCGTTGGTAATGTGGCACTGCCAACGGATTGGAATACGGATGGCATTGAAACCTGCCTTCTTCACGGCTTGTATCACCTTCTTGGTAACAACGGGACTGCCCCAGGCTGTCTCTGCATGGATAGAACCATCAGGGTTGCCAATCTGCATCGACTCACCATCCTGTCCAGGAGCTGAGCACTCGAATGCGTTGCCAAGATTCCACCCCACAACATCTTTATTCCATTGCTGGGCAGTAGGTATGGATTCGCCTACACCTTCAGAACTGCTGGATGAGTGCAACGTACTTGCTTCGCATGAGAGACATGTGAAGACGCCTATTAAAAAGAGGCTAATTTTCAAAAAGTTCCTTTTCATTTTTATGTTTATATTGTTATTGTTTCGTTTTTTAAATAACTGTTTGACTTACTTAACAGAATTTGGTTGCAAAGATAAAGAAAAGGAACTTCCAGAGGGTTAGATAACAAACAAAAAAAGGTTTCAATTCAGACATATCGTCTAAACAGAAACCTTTTCTTTGAATTTAAAACTCTAATTTACAGATACTTACTTGGAGAAACCCCAAAGTGTTTTTTAAATACAGTACTAAAGTACTTCACATTTACAAAACCGGCTTTCACAGATACATCCAGCACACTATCCCCCTGTTTCAGGAAGATTGCAGCCTGCTCCAGACGTATCAAACGCATAAAATCCTGCGGACTTTGGCCCGTAAGAGTCTTCAGCCTACCATAGAAAAGCGTTCTGCTCATCGCCATCTCTCTACAGAGTCGGTCGATATTAAAGTCTGTGTCGCTCAGATGAGCCAACACCAAACGGGTAGCTTTATCTACAAAAGCCTGGTCTTGTGGATTCAGAACAGCTTCTGCCACATTTTCGAATGTCTGGCCTTGCTTATTCAAGACAGTATCATCCTTTTTCTCTTCAGAAGTTCCAGTAGGTTCCAAGCGTTCATAGGAAGAATCAGAACCCACAATCTGCTCGGAAGAAGCAGACTCAGAAGCAACCTCTCCTCTAACAAGAGCAAGGCTTCTGTCCATATAATACTGACTCAACCGGCGACGATTCTTCAAAATACTGGCAACCTTACTCGCAAGAATAGCAGTATCGAATGGCTTGGCTATATAGTCATCAGCACCAAGTCCGAGTCCCTCTATCATAAAGTCACGACCAGCCTTAGCAGTCAGCAGGATAACAGGCAGCCATGATGTTTCCTTATTTTCCTTGATGCTGCGACAGAACTCATCTCCGTGCATTCCCGGCATCATGACATCTGAAACAACGATATCACATATCCCGCCCTCTTTCAAATATTTCAGGGCAGCCTCTGCACTCTCCACATCAACTACTTGATAAGAATCACCAAAAGTCATTCTGATATATTTGCGAAGATCTTCATTGTCATCGACAAAAAGAAGTGTATCCGTTGAAACATCAGCATCCTGCAGAACCGCAGAAGACACAGTCTGGCAAGTTTCATCATGCTTATCTTCAGCTAAAGAAGATTCAGTTACAACATTTTTCTTTTCTCCAACAAGCCGGACAGAAGAATCTGTTACATTACCTAATGGCATCTTCACACAGAAAGTAGTACCCTTTCCTTCCTCACTTACGAAACTAAGCTTTCCTCCTAATTTCTCTACAAGCTTTCGTGTAAGCATCAGTCCTAATCCACTTCCCATTTCCTGAGAATTTATCGCATTAGAAGCCCTGAAGAAGGTCTTGAAGATACTCTTAATTTCGGCCTTTGGAATACCTATACCTGTATCACATACATGAATCACAGCCATCTTGCCTTCAACAGAAGCCGACAACGTAACCTTTCCACCTTGAGGTGTATATTTGATAGCATTCGAGAGAAGATTTTCCAATATCAGATCCATCATTTTGACATCAGAATGAATCTGTTGCTGCGGACACGTTTCAATACACAGTTGAATATGCTTCTCCTGAGCTGCCAATACAAACTTTTCCAACTGCACACGTAAAAGCATCGGCAATTCTATATCTTGCAGGCGAACCTGTTCGGCAGACTGCTCTATCTTTTGGAAGTCAAGCAATTCTGTAACCATCTTCAATAGTTTGTTGCCGTTGCGATGCGCCATATCCAAGAATCCACGGCTTTTCTCACTCAAGTTGGAATCATTAGCCAGATTATCAAGAGGAGCCAACACGAGACTCAAAGGAGTACGTATGTTATGGGCAGTATTAACGAAGAAATTGATTTTCTCATCATAATACTTTCGCTGTAAGCGCTCTTTGTAATACTGCCAGACAAAATATAAGATGGCAGCAAAAATACAGAGATAGATAATCCATGCCCACCAGGTATTCCACCAAGGCTGGGCTATATGAATCTCCAAAGTTGTTTCTCCCAATTCTCTACCATTACTTCTGCAGATAGCCTTTACATGAAGCAGATAGCTGCCCGAAGGCAAATTTACAAATCGTACCAACTGATTAGAAGATGGTTTACTCCAATTACGGTCGTATCCTTCCAAATAATATTGATATTGAATATCATACTGGTATTGATAATTGATACTCTCGAAAGAAACAACCAGCGTATTCTCATTATGGCTAAGACTCAATTTGCCTTCCTTCAACATTTCAAAGAGACATTCATTCCAGTAATCGGAACGTTCGACACCTTCAACCTCAACACTATGAATACGAAGTGGAGCGGCATAATTCAAACCTTTGGCAAACATAGGAGTCAAAGCGACAACTCCATCGTTGCTGCCAAAAAGCACCCTGCCATCTGAAGTACACGCAACAGACATTCGGTTATACTCACGTTCCATTCCCTTAAAGATGTTGAGGTTTACTATCTTCCCCTGTTTCATGAACGCCAAACCTTTATCCGTACTGATCCACAAATTGCCATTAATACCTTTTATAAGTCCATAAACAGTATTAGAAGGCAAAGCGTCCTGATTAGTATAACGCTTAAACTTCTTTGTCAGTAAATCATAATCATAGAGTCCTCCTCCATCCGTTCCAATCCAGATATGACGGGAATCCTGAAAAGCCATACTGTTGACAAACAAATTAATGTCTTTTTCGGGATACTGTTCAGGATAAAAGAAACGACGAGGATGCAAAGGTTCGCGCTTATCAATCAAATAGCCTCCATGCGAAGTTCCTACAGCAATAAAACGCTTATCCAGTGATTCCGTGATGCATTGCACTTCGTTGACAGGCAGATAGAATACCGACTTTCCCGTTCCATTCAAATTATATTTATCTGAAGGGAAACAAGCCATATCTCCATCCAAACATCCCACCCAAACATTACCATCGCTATCAGTAAAAAGACTGAATACGTAATCACTCTTCAACATTCCTGTTTCCACAGAATAAGCAGGCATACTAGTGCCATCAGCATGAACCTGATATACGCCATTACCATAGGTACCAACCAGAATTCTGCCGTCTACAGTCTGACAAATCGTAAGCGCCACTTTATTATATAATCCATGATGCCAAAGACGAGTCTGCGCATCATAAACACTTACTCCTTTATCTGTGGCATACCATATTTTCCCATCACGGCTTTGGAAAACATCGTTCACACAATTATCTATCAGTGATTGACTGTTGAGATATTCATGTGTGATATATTCCAATGTATGTTTCATCGGTATTGCCAAATCTACTCCTCCCGAGTAAGAGCCTGCCCATAAATCGCCAAAACGATCGCAGCACAAGGTATATAATCCATTACCGTTCAGCACGTTACCCGGACGTCCATCTGTATCAAGCAAGAGTTTGGTTTGTTTATCCGAACTGTCATAAGCATATATTCCAGCTCCATCTACAGCCATCAGAAGAGTCTGCTTATCATATAAAATGATTGAACGTACTGGAATTTTAGGAATGTTTTGCAAAGATTGGAAATCAGCAGATTTTATCAGCTTCCAAGTACGATCATCCACCACTTTAACTCCTTCGTGAAAAGTACCCAGCCAGATACGATGTCCCACAATATCATGATAAGAGGATACTACAGAACTGCCACTAATCTTCTTTTCTAACTTCCGGGCAGACATCGAATAGCAATAAACATCTTTAAATGTTCCTATCAAGAGTTTCTGACCTATAAATTGGATATGATTAATATAGGTATTTTTCAATACAAACCTACCCTTAGCTGTCTCCCGAACTATCTCCTTTCCATCAGTAGCTGCTGATAAGCAATAAATGCCTCTATCCATAGCTAACCAGAAATTGCCCTTTTCGTCTACCAACAGTTCGTTCAACACGATACTTCCACCTAAAATATTCTGAAGATTACATTTCAAAACAAATGTATCTTTCCTCTTATCATATATATACACCTTTCCCTTGTTGTCGTAGGCGTAAATCAGATGTTGCGCATCCTTAGTCAGTTTAATACTTCTACCACTAGCATCACTATACGGCATCTCTGTGTATAAAGTATAATTGGTTACTTGTTGCCCATTATATCGGTCAACTCCACGCTTAGTACTTATCCACATGGCACCATCCTCTGCCTCGACAATAGAATAAACTCGAGGGCTGGAAAGACCATTGTCAGCATTGAGATTGGAAAGCATGAACATATTTCTGGAAACATGCGCATATGCCTGAAGAGCCGATGCCAACAGCAGCAATATAATGAGAGTACAGGATTTATATCGTTTCATAATTCATTCATTGATCTTATTTGGGGACAAAGATAATACAAAAAAATGAAAAACAAATAGAATAATGAGATAAAATGAAAAAAATCTATTATCTTTGCAAGATATTAATATAAAGATATAGACTATGATCAAAAGATTATTATCCTTTCTAGACGCATCGCCAGTGAATTTCCTGGCAGTAAAGAATATCTCCGAGGAATTGGAGAAGAACGGGTTCCGCCGTATGAACCCACAGGAGCCTTTGGGCAAGATTGAAGCGGGTGAAAAGTTCTTCGTTACCAAGAACGACTCTTCCATCTACGCCTTCCAAATCGGAAAGAAGCCTTTGGCAGATGCCGGTTTCCACATGATCTGCGCCCACTGCGACTCGCCTACCTTCCGCATCAAGCCAAATGCTGAGATGCTTTGCGAGGGCGGTATCGTAAAACTGAATACCGAGGTTTATGGTGGTCCAATCATGTCAACCTGGTTCGACCGTCCGCTCACCCTGGCAGGTAGAGTTATCGTGAAGGGCGAGAATGCGATGAATCCCCAGACGCTCCTTCTTCATGTGAAGCGCCCATTGCTGCAGATCAGCAATCTCGCTATCCACTTCAACCGTCAGGTGAATGATGGTGTGAAGTTGAGCAAGCAGAAGGATGTACTCCCTATCCTCGGCATCATCAATGATGAACTGGAGAAGGGTAACCTCCTGATGAATGTGATAACCGACGAACTGAATATCCTGAAAGAGGATGTTCTTGATTTCGATCTCTACCTGGCTGATGCCACTCCAGCCTGCACCTTCGGTGTACACGATGAGTTTATCTCTTCAGGCAGACTTGATGACCTGTCTATGTGCTGGGCTGGCATAGAGGCGATGATTGCATCTGATGCCAATGATACCACCCAGGTTCTCGCCATCTTCGATAATGAAGAGACGGGGTCTCAGACCAAACAGGGAGCCGGAAGTCCATTCCTTTCATATATGCTCCAGCGCATCGCTCTGGCACAGAGCCATACAGAAGAGGCTTATTATCAGGCAGTAGAGCGTGCCTTCATGATTTCAGCCGATAATGCGCATGCCTGGCATCCTAACTATAGCGAGAAGTTCGACCCTACGAATCATCCTAAGTTGGGCGGTGGTCCGGTCATCAAGTTCAATGCAGCCCAGAAGTATGCGAGCGATGCTGTATCAGCAGCCATCTTCGCCAACATCTGCGATGCAGCCGGTGTACCATGCCAGCGTTTCGTAAACCACAGCGATGTGGCAGGTGGCAGCACATTGGGCAATATCCTCGCCTCTTCCATCCCATTGAAGGGTGTGGATATGGGCAATGCCATCCTCGCTATGCACAGTTGCCGCGAAACCGGTAGCGTTATCGACCACGAATATTGCGTGAAGGCTTTCACCAAGTTCTATCAGTTGTAA
>OLFY01001081.1_pt1 | contig 36342 bp, 32 predicted proteins | sample 1605611 | NCBI WGS metagenome assembly OLFY01 (sample SAMEA3888923, study PRJEB22519) | human gut metagenome | biome: human gut; feature: human-associated habitat; material: faeces | place: Denmark | collected 2011
CTGTTGTGCTTCGGAAAACGGGATGCTGGTCATGATGGGGGCCCCCAATGTCGTGCGCGGCGGATCCCATTCCGGCAATGCCTCGGCTCTGGACGTGGCGAAGGAAGGGCATCTGGGGGCCCTGTCTTCCGATTATGTGCCCGCCAGCCTGCTGGCCGCGGTCTTTGAACTGGCCGCCAAGGAGATCATGCCGCTGCCCGCAGCCGTCAATCTGGTCAGCGCCAATCCGGCCGAAAGCGTGGGTCTGGATGACCGCGGCCGCATCGATACCGGGCGCCGTGCGGACATGGTCCGCGTCCACCATATGGACGACATGCCGGTGGTCCGCAATGTCTGGCGTCAGGGCGTGCAGGTGTACTGATGCGCGGCACCCTCATCTATGTCATGGGACCGTCGGGATCCGGCAAGGACAGCCTGCTGTCGGCCCTGCGGCCCCGGTTGCGCGGCCTGCCGGTGGCCTTTGCCCGGCGCTATATCAGCCGTCCGGCCTGCGCCGGAGGGGAACAGCATATGGCGCTTTCCGCCGGGAGCATCCTTTCCCTGGAGGCCCAGGGGCGTCTGGCCATGCGCTGGAGCAGCCACGGCTGCCAGTACGGTATCGGTCGCTCCATCGACGGCAGTCTGGAGCACGGTATCTGCGTGATCGTCAACGGTTCGCGGGAATACCTGCCGGAAGCCCTGCGGCGTTATCCTGACCTTGTCCCCGTGCTGGTGGAGGTTGAGCCGGCCATACTGCGGCAACGCCTGCTGGCCCGGGGAAGAGAGCAGGGCCAGGATCTGGAAGAACGTTTGCAGCGTGCGCTGGCACCGCTGCCTGCCATTAGTCTGGAACGGCTCGTGCGTATCGACAATTCCGGAAAACTGTCGGCAGCGGTCGATGCTCTGGAAAATGTCGTGCGGGTGGCCCTGCCGGTGCGCGGCATGGCGCATACGCTTCAAGGAACGCAGGGGAGTGCGGCCTAAAAAACTTGTGGGCCGGATCTGAAAAAAAAGGGCTCCTTCCCAACAGGAAGGAGCCCTTTTGCCGTATGTCTTCGTGCCTTGCCTGCAGCCAGATACGCTTCTTGCGAGCGGCGTGAAAGCCGGGCATGCGCTGGAGAAACTATGGAAAAAGTTCCAGCAGGTTATGATGATATCTTGCAAAAAACTTAAAGCTAAACTTTAAGAAGTGAATGTTTAGAACATCGTCAGCTGATAGCTGCGCCCTTCAAGGCTGGCTGCCAGAGCCTCGCCTTGCTGGCCCCCACCCGCCATACGCACCAGTTCCGCATGGCGCTGGCGGGCATCGAGCGGGACACAGGTCGTGAAGGTGGCGTTGTCCCGGATGGTCTTGCTGATCTGGAAGTGCTTCTGTGCCCGGGCCGCCAGCTGCGGCCAGTGCGTGATGACAAGCATTTGCCGCTGTTTTGCAAGATTTTCCAATTTTTCCGCAAGCTTGTTTAGCGTAAGGCCCCCTACGCCGGCGTCCACTTCGTCAAAGATATAGGTCGCGCTTTCCGCCTTGGGGCGGACACTCATGAGGGCGAGCAGGAAGCGGGAAAGCTCGCCGCCCGAAGCGATCCTGTCCAGCGGCTGGGGTGCCTGACCGGGGTTGGGGGCCCAAAGGATACGCACCTTTTCGTCCATCAGGCCGGGCCAGACTTCCTGCGGCATGAAATCAGGGATGACCCGGACCTGTTCGGAGAATCCCAGCTGGCGCAGTTCCTCTTCCAGCTGCCGGGCGAAATCCGCGGCAGCTTCGCGGCGCTGGGGGAGCAGGGCGGAAAGTACTTCCTGCAGCTGGGCCGCCAGCTGTTTTTCTTCCTTGTCCAGCAGGGTGATGTCCAGCGCGCAGGCATCGAGGAAGGAGATGTTTTCGCGGATCTCTTCGCGCAGCTCAAGGATCTCGTCCAGCGAGCGGTGCAGCTTGCGCTTGAGCTGGGCCAAAGCATAGAGCCGTTCCTCCATCTGCTCCACATCGGGCATGTCCTCCGGCAGGGGAGGACGGCGCAGACGGCCGCTCAGATGGGAAAGCTGCTGACGCAGGGCCGTAACGGCATCGGCATCCTCGCTGACGGAGTCGTCTGTCCGCGCCATCTGGTGCAGGCAGCGCTCCAGCCGTCCCAGCATGTCGAGCAGGCCGGGTTCTTCCTCGCCATGCAGCAGGCCCAGTGCCAGCTCATACTGTTCGCGGGTCTGTTCGGCGGCACGGACGATGGCCCGCTGCTCTTCAAGGCGCTCTTCTTCACCGGCCTCAGGGGCGACGCGGTCGATCTCCTGCTGCTGCATCTCCAGGATGTCCCGGCGCTCCAGCAGGTGGGCCTCCCGGGCCCGCAGTTCCTTGCGGCGGGCCTCCACGGAGCGCAGCTGTTCAAGCAGTTCGTCACGCCGGCACAATAAATCGGGATCTTTCAGCGTGCTTTCCATGAGGCGGGCCTGAAAGGCAGGCTGCAATAATTGATGCTGTCCGTGCTGGCTGGCATGGGCCAGCAATTGTTCCCGCAGGGAACGTACGCATTCCTGGGAGCGCAGGGCATCATCCACATACAGACGGCTGCGGCCGCTTTCGGCCAGCAGGCTGCGCCGGATGACGATCTCCCGTCCGTCCATCAGAAACTGTGCTTCGACCTGGGCCTTTTCCGCTCCCTGCCGTACCATATCGGCGCCCAGCCTGTCGCCCAGCAAAAAGCCCAGGGCTTTGAGGATAAAGCTTTTGCCTGCCCCTGTTTCGCCGGTGAGCACGTTCATGCCCGGGGCAAAGTCGAGTTCGGCGTCTTCGATGAGAGCGAGATTGCGGATACGCAAATATTCCAGCATGGATAGGACCTATTTTTTGAGACGGGGATCAAGGAGGTCACGCAGGCTTTCACCCAGCAGGTTATAGCCCAGCACGGTCACCAGGATGGCGACACCCGGATAAAAGGAAAGCCAGGGGGCATCTTCCAGAACTGTTTTGCCTTCCATGAGCATGTTCCCCCAGCTGGCCGTGGGCGGCTGGACACCAAGCCCAAGGAAGCTGAGACCGGATTCCACCAGGATGGCGCCGGCCACGCCCAGCGTGGCGGAAATGAGCACCGGGGCCAGCGTGTTGGGCAGGATGTGGCGCAGCAGTATCCGGCAGGTGGAGCAGCCGGACAGGCGCGCCGCCGATACGAAATCCCGCTGGCGCAGGCTCAGGGTCTCGGCACGGACCAGACGGGCGACCCCCATCCAGGATGTCAGGCCGATGACGATCATGATGTTGGTCAGGCTCGGCTCCAGAAAAGCGATGACCGAGAGGATCAGGAAGAACGAGGGGAAGCAGAGCATGATGTCCACACCGCGCATGATCCCTTCATCCACCAGACCGCCGAAATAACCGCTGATCAATCCCAGCCCCGTCCCGATGCTGACGGAGATGCCTACAGCGACAAAGCCGACCCACAGCGAGATCTGGCCGCCGTAGAGCAGGCGGGAAAAAACGTCCCGCCCCAGGCGGTCCGTACCCAGCCAGAACATGGAGGACGGCGGCTCCAGGATGTGGTCCAGATGCAGGGCATTGGGATCATAAGGCGCGAGCAGGGGAGCGCACAGCGCTGCCAGCGACATGACCAGCACGATGCCAAGCCCCAGGCAGAGCATGAGATGACGGCCGAGAAAGCGACGCAGCAAGGGACCACACATATCAGCGAACCTCCCGGCTGCTGCGGATGCGCGGATCGGCCAGGCCGTAGCAGACATCCGCCAGCAAATTCCCCAGCAGGGTCAGCACGGCCCCCAAGACCAGATTGCCCATGATCATGGTATAGTCACGGGCCATGACCGCCGCATAGAACAATTGCCCCAGCCCCGGCAGGGCGAAGATGGACTCGATGATGACGCTGCCGCCGATGAGTCCGGGGACCGAGAGGCCCAGCAGGGTGATGACCGGGAGCAGGGCATTGCGCAGGGCATGGCGCCAGATGATCGTGCGGGGGGAAAGGCCCTTGGCCTGAGCGGTCAGGATGTAGTCCTGCCGCAGGACTTCGAGCATGCAGGCCCGCATGTAGCGCGACATGCCCGCCAGACTGCCGATGGTATAGACCAGGATTGGCAATGCCAGATGGCGTGCCAGGTCAAGCACCTTGTCCACAGGGCCGAGGCTGTCGAAATTCATGGAGGTCAGGCCTGAAATAGGCAGCCATTGCAGGTGGATACCGAAAAACAGCATCAGCAGCAATGCCAGCCAGAACGAGGGCATGGCAAAGCCGAGATAGACGAAGACCGTCACGCCCCTGTCCAGAAGGGAATTCTGGCGGCAGGCCGAGAGGATGCCGATGGGGATGGCGATGACGAGCGTCAGGATCAGGGAGATGACGTTCATGCCCACGGTCAGGGGCAGCCGCTCCATAATCTTGTCCAGCACGGGGCGCCCGTCCGCTGACATGGACAGGCCGAAATCCAGACGTACAAGGCGTGAGAGCCAGTCCAGATATTGTACATGCAGGGGTTTGTCCAGGCCGTACAGGGCCTCCAGCCGCTGGCGGGCCGCCTCGCCGGCCAGAGGATTGAGGGTCGTTTCCATATCGGTGGGCGAACCGGGCGCGAGATGGATGACCCAGAAGCTGATGAGGGTGATCCCCCATAAGACCAGCAGCATCCACAGCAGTTTGCGCACGATGCGCAACGTCAGCTGCAGCAGGGCCGCATTGCGGGATGAACAGACCGCCTGCACGCATATCCTCCGTTACTATTCCGTCCGGGTCATCCACTGCCGCATGTCGGCCACTTCCTGCTGCCATTGCGGCGAAAGGCGCAGCTGGAGGAACCGGCCATACAGGCTGTCCAGGAGGCCGAGGCAGACTTCCATCAAATAGATTTTTTCCAGCAGCATGGCGTCCGGATCATCGTCCTCTTCAGGCTTTTCCACCTTGGGGGTCTTCAGGCTGCCCAGGGTGAAGTCCTCGGCCTTGAGGGTGAACTGGAAGGCAAGTTCTTCCTTTTCAAGCCGGATGAGGGCGCGGGTGACTTTCTTTCCCGTACCGAGACCGAAACGGGCTTCGCGAAGAGGGGAGAGCGTGCCGGCGACGGTGGCCGTTTCTTTGGCGTCGCCTTCACCGCCCTGGACGACGATACGCTGTTCCATGGATACGGAGAACGGTTGGCCTTCCTTGTCCACAAAGGCTCCGGGCGCCACATCGCTCTGGTACCACAGCCAGGTAAGGAACTCCTGGCCAAGAATGTTGTCCGTAGAATCCAGACAGGGTGTATCACTCATGGGATGACCTCGTGAATCAGGAAAGGGCGGCGAACTGTGTGGCCTCGATACGATCCAAGCGGCTCATGGCCGCTTCGTCGAGCATGGTCTCGGCCAGGCTGTACGGGGTGATCTGCTCAAGATGCAGTTCGAAGGAGTTGAGGAATGCCTCCATGAACAGATCGATCATCTTCCCCTGGGTGGAGGCAAACCAGACCTCATTACGATCCGTTGCCCAGATGACGTTGAACTCGGCCGGGATGGGCAGGAAGCGCTGACGCAAGCGGAGCATGACCTGCTCCTTGAGTTCCTTCTTGCGTTCACGGGAAATGAACTTTTTGCCCTGTTCCTGCATTTTTTCCTTTTCGGCCTTCAGGGCCAGGGTCAAATGCTTTTTGATGACAGCGGCCGGGATGCGCCGGGTATCCAGGCGCAGGGAAAAGAGCAGGTAGGCTCCTTTGTGCGGAGGGGCCGTCCGCCATTCGGAGTCCAGCATATCCTCGAAGCATACCCAGCCATAGGCCTGCATCTCGGGCAGGTCGTCGATGTCCCGAAAGGCGAACTGGCGCAGCTTGTCGGGGATCTGCGTCCAGAGTTCCGAAGGGATGGGGTCGATGATCCTGAAACGGGTAAAGCTGCACGAAGCATTACAAAAACCCATACTGGCTCCTTTCTGTGATATCCGCCAAGAGGCGTGTCATTCTTGTACGCAGTGCGGCAGATTCTTGCAAGCCCGAAGCCCGTGGATTTCTGTGGGGCAGGGCAGGTGCAACATTATATAATATACGCAGTGGATATGGCGGCAGGCAGCCTGCAGGGAAGATCCCTGACAGTATGGCCATGGGCCCCAGACCGGGACTTGGTGAGGGACGTTTCAGCTATGGACATCGTGAGGGGCGCAAAATCCGGTAGAAAGTCTTTTTGCCGCCGGGGAAGATAGAAATATGAGTATTAATTAGGATAATATTTGTTACTAATAATATTGTATAAAAAATGGAAAGGCCGAAGGTCCCGCATGCATCAAGATCCAAGTCTTGTTTTTACCTGGAGGCATTGCATCAGCATGACCAGATTCGGGGAAAGGCACAGACGCAGGCGGTGCGTCAGGCCAGATGCCAGGATCCGTTCTTCCATTTCCCATATGGGAATCTCTGCTTTGGTCTTTATCCCGGCAGACATGGAGTTTAGGACGAGGACATCCTCGTAGGGACCCTTGTCCAGTAAATAACCCATTACTATTTGGAATGCCTATGGATTTTAATTGTCCCATAATGATAATTATGTAAACTTTTATCCATGTAAGAACGAAAACAGCACTCCTCTCTCCCAATCAGGCAAACAAATTTTCCGATAGCCATTTTTCTCAAGCAGCACTTGAAGGATACTTTTATGCCGACCAATATGAGCTGATACCTTGTTCGCATCATTCCCCCAGCTACCTCGCACAGGCATATTTCCTTGAGCTTGACATGGCTGTTTTTTTGCCACACCTCTAAGGCATGCACGCCAAATCCTCTTTCCATAGTCATGATGGACCCTCCCAGCGCCGCTCAAATCGGCCTGTATCCAGATCGCACCAAGGCGGTCATTCCTCCCCTGCTCCACGGAAGGGCTCGGTTACATCCGGGCTGGAGGATGACCTGCAGGATGGAGTCCGGCTCAACAAATTCATCGCTGCCTCCGGTTATTGCTCCCGTCGCAAAGCCGATGAACTCATTTTTGCCGGGGCTGTCCAGGTCAACGGGATGGTGGAACATTCTCCCGGCAGGCGTATCCTTGCTGATGATGTCATCCAGGTCGAGGGACAGCGGCTTGCGGCTCTGCCCACCACTTTTTCCTATATTATGCTGCACAAGCCTATCCAGGTCATGTGTACGGCGCACGATCCGCAGGGGCGCCCTACGGTTTTGGATTGCCTGACAGCGGAAATGCGGCGAAATAGAGTTTATCCCGTTGGAAGACTTGACTATTTTTCTGAAGGTCTGCTGTTGCTGACCAATGATGGCGAGCTGGCACAGCGCCTGATGCATCCTCGGCACCATCAACCAAAAACCTACGACGTCCTTGTGCGCGGTACGGTCCCGGCCGCAGCGCTGGCAACCATGCGCCGTGGCATGACGTTGGCTGAGGGAGAGCAATTGCGTCCGGTCGAAGTGGAAAGCCGCTTGCAGGCCAATGGCCATACGCGGTTGCGGATGGTGCTGCATCAGGGGGTCAATCGCCAGATCCGCCGGATGTGCCGGGATCTTGGGCTGACCATCCTGCGCCTGAAGCGCATCAGCCTGGGCCCCATTGGCCTTGGAGATCTTCCTGTGGGGAGCTGTCGTTTCCTGTCTGCTGCGGAAATCACTGCTCTGCTCCAGGCTGCGGAGATCCGGCGCTAAGTAAGGGACACCACGCCAGTTGTCGTTAGGCTATGCTTGCAAGACCGCCTGGGGAGACAACGTGGCTTGCTTGTGGGAAAGGCCGGATGGCAGATGCCGTGTGGACCGCATACAGCATGAGATGATGCTAAAAAAAGGACGCCTGACGGCGTCCTTTTTTTATGCGATCCCAATTTTCGTATCTGTTAGGCCAGCAAGCGCTGCAGCAAAGCCTGGGCTTCTTCATGCAGGGCATGCAAGTGCTGTTCTCCGAGAAAACTTTCCGCATAGACCTTGCAGATGGCCTCGGTCCCGGAAGGCCGGATGGCAAACCAGCCGTTCTGGCTGCACACCTTGACCCCGCCGATGGAGGCACCATTGCCCGGTGCCGTTGTCAGTATCTCGGTGACCGGTGATCCCGCCACTGTCCGCATCTGGACATCCTCAGCCTTCAGGGACTTGAGACAGGCACGCACATGATCATCAGCCGGGGCATCCTGACGCTGATACAGCGGAGCACCGAACTGCTCCGTCAAACTGTGATAGATTTCGTCCGGGCCACGTTCTTCGCGAGCGGCCATTTCCGCCGCCAGCAGGCAAAGCAAGGGACCGTCCTTGTCCGTACTCCAGGGGCTGCCGTCAAAACAGAGGAAGGAGGCACCGGCGCTTTCCTCACAGCCCATGCCGCAACTGCCGTCCGTCAGATAGGGGACGAACCATTTGAAGCCGACCGGGACTTCGATGACCTTGCGTCCCAGCTCCTGGCCTACTCTGTCCAGCATGGCACTGGTTACCAGTGTTTTACCGATACCGGCATCGGCCTGCCACTGGAACCGGCTGCGGAACAGATGCCAGGCAACGGCGGCCAGGTAGTGGTTGGGATTCATCAGGCCGCTTTTTGCCACGATGCCGTGGCGATCCGAGTCCGGGTCACAGGCAAAGGACAGATCGAAGCGCTCACGCATTTCAAGCAGGCCGCTCATGACATACGGCGAAGAACAGTCCATCCTGATCTTGCCGTCCTTGTCGCAGGGGACAAAACGGAATGTGGGATCGATGGCCTTGTTGACCACGGTCAGGCGCAATTTGTAGCGCTCGGCTATGGGTTCCCACAGCGAGAGGCTGGCACCACCCAGCGGGTCGACCCCCAGAGCGATGCCGGAAGCCGCGATACTGTCCATATCCAGGATGCGCGGCAGATCTTCCACATAGCGGGCAGTAAAGTCATAGCCGTGCACCAGAGAAGACCGGCGGGCACTGCCGTACGGCAGGCGGCGGACGTCGCAATTGAGGTGGTCGAGATACGCATTGGCCTGTTTCTCGATCCAGGCGGTCACCGCGGTTTCGGCCGGACCGCCATGCGGCGGATTGTATTTGAAGCCACCATCAGCCGGAGGGTTGTGGGAAGGCGTGATGATGATGCCGTCAGCCAGCGCCTGCTCACCGTGTTCACTGTTCCAGCACAGGATGGCGTGGGAGACCGCAGGGGTCGCGGTGGCGGAACCGTCGTGGGAGATGCGTACCTGGACGTCATTGGCTGCCAGGACTTCAAGGGCACTGCGGAAGGCCGGTTCAGACAGGGCGTGCGTATCCCCCCCCATGAACAGAGGGCCGCTGATGCCGTGCTGTTTGCGGTAATCACAGACGGCCTGGGTAATGGCGTGGATATGGCGTTCGTTGAAGGTCTGTTTCAACGAGGAACCACGGTGCCCGGACGTTCCAAAAGACACACGTTGTGCGGCCTGATGCGGATCAGGCGATTCCGTATAATAGGCACTGACGAGCGCGGGAATGTTTTCCAATGTCTCGGGCGCCGGCAGTTTGCCGGCATGGGGATGTACTGCCATGATGTATCCTCCTGCCCTTTTCTATCGTTTACCCTATCGGCCCGCAAGCCCCGGGCAAAAAAAAGAGGGGGGCTTGAAGCCCCCCTCTTTCGATCACATATCGGGATTATTTCCCGCTGCTGACAGGTACCGCGCGGAAGATGTTCTCCCCACGACGGTTGATCTGCAGCATGACAGCGCCGCGCTTGCTGCCTTCGCCTGCCACGATCTTGGACAGGTCTTCGGGCGAAGACACAGCCTGGCGGTTAGCCTTGACGATGACGTCACCGGGGCGGACACCGGCTTCGGCAGCGGGCTTGCTGGGATCCACATCCAGGACCAGCAGGCCCCCCTTGCCTTCCAGCTTCAGTTCGCGGCGTTCCTCATCCTTGATGGGACGCACGGTCAGGCCAAGCTGGCCCTGGTTCTGCTGCTTCTGGCCGGCTTCGGAAGGCTTGCCGTTGTTGACGCCGGACTGGCGATCGCCCAGCGTCACATCCAGATCCACAGCCTTGCCGTTGCGCCACACGACCAGGGTCACCGAAGTGCCGGGCTTGTGGGCCGCGATGGCTCGCAGCAGGGCCGAGGCATCTTCCACGCTCTTGCCATTGACCTTGGTGATGACGTCACCGGCTTCGATGCCGGCCTTGGCCGCCGGTTCACCGTCCAGGACGCTGGCCACCAGGGCACCGGAGGGATGCTCCATGCCAAGGGCCTTGGCCGTGTTTTCATCCACGTCCTGGATGGTCACGCCGATCCAGCCGCGGCTGACCTTTTTGCCGCCCTTGATCTGTTCCACGATGCCAGCCGCCATGTTGCTGGGGATGGCAAAGCCGATCCCCTGCCCGCTGGCGATGATGGCCGTATTGATGCCGATGACCTCACCCTTCATGTTCAGCAGCGGCCCACCGCTGTTGCCGGGGTTGATGGAGGCATCCGTCTGCAGGAAGTTGTCAAACGGACCGGCATGGATATTACGGTTCTTGGCCGAAAGGATACCAGCCGTGACCGTGTGGTCCAGAGCAAAAGGATTGCCGATGGCCAGCAGCCACTCCCCTACCAGCAGGGCGTCGGAATCGCCGAACTTGAGGAACGGCAGATCCTTTTTGGCATCGACCTTGAGCAGGGCAAGGTCGGTGTCTTCGTCCGTTCCCACGACCGTGGCCGTCAGCGGGGCGGTCTTGCCGTTGCTTTCGTCCAGTGTCACCTGGATGCTGTCGCCGTCAGCCACCACATGGTAGTTGGTCACGATGTAGCCGTCGGGCGAGATGATGAAACCGGAACCACGCGACATCTGTTTTTGCGGAGGACGCTTTCCGCGCGCATTGGGACCGCCGAAGAATTCGAAAAAGCGGTCCGCTCCCGGCGGCATGCCACGGAACATCTCGCCGAAGAATTCCTCAGGACCGGCAGCAGCCGGGGAGGTACGCTCCGCACTGATGTTGACGACAGCCGGGCCGCATTTGGCAGCCAGTTCACTGAACTCAGGAAGGCTGGCCGCCTGGGCGAATTGCGCTGCCGTGAACAGGACCAATGTCAGCACGGCAGGGAGAAAGTGTTTAATCCTCATACAGGGCACACTCCTTAGCGTTTGTTTTGCAGAGCCTTCTGCAAAGCCTGTGCCATGATGCTCATACCGGCATCCTTGGGAGCGGAGCTAGTGTGCTGTTTCCAGGATTTGTCTTCAGCGGCGGAAGCTTCTTCCATACCTTCGGGGGCCAGGCTGATGCGGCGGGCAGCCGTATCCACGGACTGCACGACCAGGGTCACGCTGTCGCCCTTGTCCAGCTTGGAGAAGTCACCGCTGTTCTTGGCATTCTTGATGACGCCGGCGGGCAGCAGACCGGTGATGCCGGGAGCCAGGCTCACGAACAGGCCGAACTGGCTGCGGCTTTCCACCGTACCGGTCACCACGGTACCGGCAGCGAAGCGCTGGCCGGCATCCTGCCAGGGATCGCCTTCGGCGTCACGCAGGCTCAGGGAGATGCGGCGGCTTTCCACGTTGATTTCCTTGATCTTGACGGAGATCACGTCACCCACGTTCACCACGTCCTCGGCCTTGTTCACGCGCTTGGTCCAGGACATTTCGGAAAGGTGCACCAAGCCTTCCACGCCGGGCAGCAGTTCCACGAAGGCACCGAAGGGAGCGATGCGCACGACCTTGCCTTCCACCACGGTACCGGCGGCCAGACGATCAGCGGCCTGCAGCCAGGGATCGCCTTCGGCCTTCTTGCGGGACAGGGAGATACGGGTGCGGCCCTTGTCGTCCTTGCTGACGGACAGGAGCTTGGCGCGCACCACGTCGCCCACGGCCACAGCTTCGTCAGCGCTGTTCACGCGGGACCAGGACAGTTCGGAAAGGTGGATCATGCCTTCCACGCCGGGGGCCAGTTCCATGAAGGCACCAAAGGAGGCCAGACGGGTGATGCGGCCTTCCACAGTATCGCCCACATTGAGGGAAGCCAGGACCTTTTCCAGGTTTTCCTGACGTTCGCGATCCAGCAGGGCACGGCGGGAAACCACGATATTGCGGCCGCGATTTTCCACACGGATGATGAGGAACTGCATGGTGCGGCCCACCAGGGCTTCGGCGTCGGCCACGCTCACGCTGTCCATCTGGCTGCCGGGGCAGAAAGCGTTCTTGCCCATCACGCTGACGGTGTAACCGCCCTTGCAGGTACCGGTCACGCGGCCGTCCACGGGCACACCGGCGTCACGGGCGTCTTCCAGGGCGGCCATGCCGGCGCCACTCATGGAGCGGGACAGACGGATCTCACCAGCGGAGGTACCCACCACATAGACTTCGATGCTGTCACCGGGGGCAACGCTTTCGTTGCCTTCGGCATCGAGGATGTCCTTGCGGTCCATGATACCATCCAGCTTGATGCCCACATCCACAAAGACAGAGTCACCGGTGATGGTGATGATGGTGCCCGTCACTTTCTGACCAGGCTGCAGGCGCACAGTGCCGGCTTCCTGGGCCGCGAACATGGCGGCGAAGTCTTCGCTGCCTTCTTCGAAGGTGGACAGATTCTTTTCGTCAGTCATGGTATATTTGCTCCTTAAACAAATAATTTCCTGTGAAGTCCCCTTGTATAGCGCATTCACCGCCAGAAAACAACAAAGATGCTGACGGCAATCCCGGCACGGGATATGGCTAATTTTTGGACAGGTGGACAATTTTTGGACGCTGCTCTCTGACAGAGTGGCAGGAGGGAAAAATCCTCCATAAAGTTCATGTAAAGCTTTAAATAATTGGCTTTCAGGAGGTAATTTTTGCAGTATACTGCCTGTGCCTGCCTTTCGGGGGCTTTTGAAATAAATTATCAGGAATGACTTTCAAAAATGTACAGCTCAAATTTTGATTTTAAGCCCTTAAAAATTTTTTTTCGACCAAATAATCATAAACTCCTGAAAACGGCTTAAAATCGATTTTAAGCCGTTTTCAGGAGTTTTGTCATATGTCACGCTATTAACAGGATATATTATCAATTATCAAGGTCAGCTTTGTTCTGACATCCGGGGCCAAAGATACGACTTCTGCCACCACCGACGGGAAGGACTTCGATCTGGGTGGGGACCCGTTCCTTCAATCCCTGCACATGAGAGATGATGCCGATGAGCTTCCCCCGCTGCTGCAGGCTGGCCAAGGTACTCAAGGCCGTGTCCAGGGCATCCTCATCCAGCGTGCCGAAGCCTTCATCAAGGAACAGGGAGTCGACCCGCGTGGTACGGCTGGCCATCTGGGAGAGCCCCAGGGCCAAAGCCAGGCTGACAAGGAAGCTTTCCCCCCCGGAAAGATTCTTGGTACTGCGCAGCTCCCCGGCCTGGTAGTTGTCGCGGATATTCAGCTCCAGCGGCCCGTTGCCCACTTCCAGCACATAGCGGTCGGTCATTTTGACCAGCTGGCGGTTGGCATGGGCGACCATCAATTCAAGATTCATCTGCTGGACGATATTACGGAATTTTTTCCCGTCAGCGGAACCTATCAACTCTTGCAGCGCGGACCATTGCTCGAACACGCGTTCCTGCTGTTCGATGCGTTCCACGAGCAGACGCTGCTCCTGCCGCACGCGCTCATTGTCCGCCAGCCGTTGCAGGCATGAGCCCTGTTCCTGTTGCAGCGCTGCCTGCTGGTGTTCCAGCGTTGCCAGCTCCTGCCCCAGCTCTTCCCTGTTTTTTGTCGTCAGGGCCTTGGCGGTCTCGGTGGCCAGATGCTCCCTGGCCGCCCTGCTCCGTCCTGCCAGTTCCATGCGGACTTCGTGCAACTCCTGCGACAAGCGCTCCAGCCCTTCTCTTTCTTCCGCAGGCAGACAGGCTTGCAAAAAGCTCCGTTCGTCGGTGAAGGCTTCCTGCTGCAGGCCCTGTGTAAAGGCCTGACCGGCGTGCACCGTCTGTTCGGCGATACTGGCCAACAAGGCATCTTTTTCTCTGATGGCGGACTCTGTCATGGTGACCACATCCGACATCCTGCTGACTGCGGCGGTCTGGTCGGCAAGCCGCTGCTCATCCCGCGTCACTGCCTGGGCCAGATCGGCCTCGACTTCCTGGACATCTTTTTCAGCAAACAGGGCCAGGCGCTGCTCGTGCAGCTTTTTCCACTGTCCTTCGCGCTCCCGGGCTTCCCGCTGTTGCGACTCCAGGTGCGCCTGTTGCGACTTCACTTCCTGATCATGCTGGCTTGCCGCCAGTTCGAGTTCCTGTCGGGAATCGGCCAGGCGTGAAAGGGCAGCCGTCTGGCGTTCCCATGCTGCGCGGCGGCTCTTCAAGGCAGATGATATATGCAGAAGTTCCCCTCCGGCGGTGCCGAGACCATAGGCAGCCAGCATCGTGTCGAGCGCCTGCCTTCCCTGCTCGCCCTCTTGCCGCAATTGCTCCAACTCCTGCCGCATGCGCTGCTGCTCGGCAGTGGCCAGAGCCAGCTCATGCTTGAACTGCTCGACGGCCTGATCCAGCATCGCCTTCTGTTCCTGCATGCGGGGAAGGTTGTCCTCCAGCATCTGGCAGGCTTCTTCAAGCTTGCCAGATGCTGAGATCCGTTGAAGATGCTGCCGTAAAAGTTCGGTCAGCCGGCTATGCTGTTCCCGCACGAAAGTGGCGGCACTTTCCGGAGGTTCCCGTAACAGGGAAGGCAGCCCGGCCTCCTCTGCCAGTTGCGTCAGATACTTTTGAGATTTCTGCAACTTATCTTGAAGTGACCGGGCATTCTGCATACCGACGAGCAGCCCCTGTTCCAAGCCTGTCAACTGTTCCCTTAAAGCGGCACATTGCTGATCCGTCACTGTGAAGCGTTGACGGACATCTTCTACCTGTCGCCAGTTGTCGGAAGTCGGCAGCCCCTGCAAAAGGTAAGGATGCTCCAGCGAACCGCACAGGGGGCAGGCATGACCTTCTTCAAGCGATGCACGATGCTGCTCCAGGCTGGCGATGCGCAGGGCCAGCATACGTTCACGTTCCAGACTTGCCAGAGAGATCTCCAATGCATCCCGCAAGGCCTGCTGCTGTTCCAGAAGTTTTTTGCCTTGCTGATGCTGCTCCTGCCATTGCTGCAACTCCTGCCGACAGTGCTGCAACTCGGTATGATACAGGAAAACGTCATTCAGAGCTTTTTCAATAGTCTGTAACAGCAGGATCTTTTTCTGGATAGCGCTGCACTCCTCCTGCCACTGGAGCAGGGAGCGACCCTCCAAAAGTTTTTCCTTTTCCTCCACCAGCTGCTGGCGTCTGTTCTCCACCTGAGCCAGTTCTGCAGCGGCGACTTCCTGATGCCGGAGACGTTCGGCCAGTCGCGCGTTGCCCTTCTCCAGTTGCTGGCTGATCTGTCGCAGGGCCATATCCCGTTGCTGCTGCTTTTGCTCCAGATCATGCACCCGCTGGATACCGGCCTCGATACCGCTCAGCTGCTCTACCAGTCCGGCGTCCGCCGCATGCTTGTCCAGCCAGCTTTCCACGGAGGCCTGCTGGCGAAGGATATCGTCAAGCGCCTGCCGCCGGCTGTCACGACGAGCTTTCAATGAGGCAAGGGCCTGTTCCTGCTGGCGAACTTCCAGCAGGACACGGCGAACTTCCTTTTCCGAGCTTTCCAGCTGGATGTCGAGGGCCCTGACCTGGTGCAGCAACGGTGTCTGGCGGGCCTGCTCGGCCTTGGCCTGCTCGAGCTGGCGGGCGCATTCATCCTGTTTGTGCCGGGCTTCCTGCAATTTCTCCTGCAAGCGGGGCAGTTCCGTGGCATGGTTCTGCCGCTGTTCCGTCAGCAGGTTTTGCTGATGGCGCAGTTGCAGCAAGGCAGAGTAGCTGCCTTCCAGCCGGGCAGCCCTCTGCGCCTGCTCCAGCCGCAAAGCCTGCGGACGAAATGCCTGCTCCTTGGGGACGAGTTTTTCCTCTTCCGCTTCTATCTGGGCCAGTTGTCCCCGGGCCGTATCGAGCCCCTGCAACCACTGCAAGGCTTGCTGCAGCTGCTGCAGCTGGATTTTGGACTGGCGGCTCTGGTCTTCCAGGCGGGATAGCTGCTGCCGCAAAGCCTGTTCTTCGTCCGCGGGCAGCAGGGGCTTACCGGCCAGTTCCTTGCGCATGTCTTCCAGCAGGAGCTTTTCCTGCCGGTGCCGCTCGTGTACCAGCATGGAGATACGGCTGTACTTCTCCGTGCCGGTGATGCTCTCAAGGATGGGGGCCCGGCTGTCGGCCGAAGCATCGAGGAAGGCTGAAAAACCGCCCTGCGCCAACATCATGGAGCGGGTGAAGCGGTCAAAATCCAGCCCGGTGATCTCGGTGACCACCCTGGCCATATCCCTTTTTTGAGCACAGATGATCTGGCCGCTATCCGCGTCCGCGATCTCGTGCCGGGCCGCCTGGAGCCTGCCTTCCGGGGATTTCCGGGCCCGGCGCTGGCTCCAGTAGCAGCGGTAACGGCGCCCGGAGGCGATCTGAAAGACCACTTCCGCCATGCATTCCCCGGTCTGACGGGACATGATCTCGTTCTCGCTGTCGCTCAGGGTCTTGAGCCGCGGCGTCCGCCCGTACAGGGCCAGACAGATGGCGTCCAGGATGGTCGTCTTGCCGGCCCCCGTGGGGCCCGTGATGGCAAAGATACCGGCGGAGACGAAATCGGGCCTGGTAAGATCTATCTCCCAGATGCCGGTCAGGGAATTGAGGTTCTGGAAACGTATGTTCTGGATGCGCATGGCGGCCCCTATTCGGCGTTACTGTCGGTTTCGTGCATGGCGGTGAGGATCTCGCCGTACAGGCGCATGAGCAGATCGGCCTGGGCGCCTTCTATCTTCCGGGCTGCAAGACAGCGCGAAAAAACTTCCGTCTCGCTCAGCTCTTCAAGATTCCTGCCCGTATCGTCCAGGCTCGGCTGGCTGTCCAGCAGGCGCGCATTGCGGATCTTCAGGACGCGCAGCCCGCTCCCGGCCACGGCCGTCTCCACCTGCTGGCGCAGGCTGCCCTCAAGGTCATCGCCGGTATAGACCACTTCCAGCCAGGCGGAACTGCCGCTGTCCCGCAGCGCTGCCAGGCGGCCGCGTATATCGTTCATGGAACCGCTCACCCGCTCCAGCTTCTGGAATTCTGGCACAGGCAGCAACTCCACACGGGCCGAACGCCCGGCAAAGTCTATCAGGCAGACGCTTTTGGGCTGCGAGGCTTCGCCAAACCCCATGGGCAGGGGCGAGCCGCTGTAGCGCATATGCTCCATGCCTCCTACCCGCTGGGGCACATGCAGATGCCCCAGGGCTAGATAATCGACGCACGGCGGAAAGATGGACGCCGGGACATGCGCCAGCGAGCCCACATAAAGATCACGCACGCCATCGCCATCAACGGTCTGACCACCGGCAGTGAACAGATGCCCCATGCAGAGCAGGGGAACATCAGGCGCCAGACGATCCCGCAGCGCCGCCGCCTCTTCCAAAACCTGCGCGTAGTGTCGGCGGATGGCCTCCTGCATCTTGCTTTCCTTGTCGCCACTGCTCTCCCCTTCTTCCACGAGGCGCATGTCGGCATCACGCAGGAAGGGGACGGCACAGACGATGAGGGCGACCTTGCCCTGGGCATCACGCAGGACTTTGATCTCTTCCGCAGGATCTTCGGGAAGGTTACCTACCACATGGACGTCCAGGACCTGCAGGATCTCGCGCGAAGCCCCCAGCATAGATGGAGAGTCATGGTTGCCGGCAGTGATGACCACATGTCGGCAGGAGGAAAGATAGACCTGCCGCAAAAAATCATAATACAGGCGCTGGGCCCTGTTGCTGGGCGTGCCGCTATCAAAGATGTCCCCGGCAACGACCAGGACATCCACTTCTTTTTCCTGCAATGTGCGGGCAAGCCAGTCCAGGAAAGCCGAAAATTCCTCGTAGCGTTTCTGGCCGAAAAGCGAGCGGCCAAGATGCCAGTCCGATGTATGAAGTACGCGCATGAGTAAAGGCCGGTTTGATGCCGGATACGGCAGTGTGGAAAAATGGCAAAACTGACCGCCATGCGGCGGTCCTTTTAGTTATAAGGCCGAAAAAAAGGCCTGTGAAGGCCCGGAAATGCAGAAAAAAGTATAAAGAAACGCCCTGCTTGCGCAGGGCGTCCTTGTTAGTAAGCGCTGATGTATTCGTCCAGGTTGCCGGCGGAACAGTTCCGGCTCACCCAGAAAGCCGAGGCCCAGACCATCAAGGCTGTGGCCTGGGTGTCATCCAGGCTTTTGAGCTTGCTCTCCAGACTGGAGCGGCTGGCGCCATGCCGGGTGTGCAGGTTGTTGAGCTCACAGGCATCGCTGACCCGCAGCAGCAGATAGGACAAACGCGTGTGGTCAGGCAGCAGGCGCGTATCCTTGTGCGCTTCCACGATGGTCTTCAGTTCGCCCACGGTGAACATCTGCTTGATGTTGGCCATGGCGCGGAAAAACGTATCCACGGCCCAGGGCAGGATGAATTCAGCTCCGGCGCTCTTGGTACGAAAGTAATCCTTGAGCCAGCGTTCCTGCTCGTCGTTGATGCGTGCTGCTACCTGTGGCATGGGGCCCCCGTAGGCGTCTGCGACGCCATTTTCCTGCGTGATTTGTGTAGAGCCTACCGCAGGGCCCGTCAAAATTCAAGATATTTTCTAGAAAATGTCTTGCATTCCGTACAGACGTCCCGGCTGCTGTCCGCACAGCCAGGCAGCGGCCCGCAGGGCCCCCTGGGCGAAGGTCTCGCGCGAGTGGGCCTGATGGGTCACTTCGATGCGCTCGCCGGGGCCCATGAAGTAGACCGTGTGCACACCGACCACATCACCGCCGCGAATGGCCTGGATGCCGATCTGCGCCTTGGGACGCTCACCGATGATGCCGTCACGGGCGGAACAGCGGACGTCATCCAGATCCCAGCCACGAGCTTCGGCCAGGCATTCGCCCAGACGCAGGGCCGTACCGCTGGGGGAGTCCTTCTTGCGGTTATGATGCAGCTCCACCATCTCGATATCGTACTTTTCACCAAGGGCACGGGTCAGCTCGGGCAGGACCTTGAGCAGCACGTTGACGCCGATGCTCATATTGGGGGCCCAGAACATACGGCAGCTTTCGGCCAGCTTTGCCAGTTCCTGCTTCTGTTCATTGATGAAGCCGGTGGTGCCGATCACATGGGCCGCACCGAACTTGGCCACACTGCGGGCCGTGGCCAGGCTGACCTCGGGAGCGGTGAAATCCACGACGACAGCTTTGCCGTCCAAGCCCTGCAGCAGCTCTTCCACATTCTGGCTCACCGGGCACGGCAGCGCGGCCAGACCGGCAGCAAATTCGCTGCGTTCCACCACGCCCGCAAGCGTGAAGGCGGGGTCTTCCTGCACCAGCGTGCAGATGGTCCGGCCCATACGGCCATTGGCACCCATGACGATGATCGGCGTGCTCATTGCTTCACCTGTCCTGTTCTGTTGAAAGTTATGCGTCCGTCCTGTCAGCAAGCAGATCCAAAAAAGCTGCTTCATCAAAAACGGTGATCCCCAGGCTTTGGGCTTTTTCCAGTTTGCTGCCCGGATTTTCGCCCACCACAAGGATGTCCAGTTTTTTGCTCACACTGCCCAGCACCACGGCACCGGCCGCCTCGGCCAGCTGTTTGGCCTTGCCTCGCGCCATGGAAAGCGTGCCGGTGAAGAGGATGTTCTTCCCCTGCAGGGGGCCGCCCTCCCCGGCTGCCTCGGCAGGTTCCGTCGCAGCCACGGGCCACAGGCCTGCCTCGCGCAAGCCGGCCAGCATGTGCTGATTGGCCGGGCTTTCAAAAAAGCTGCGGATGGAGCTGGCCACTTCGGGCCCCACGTCCGGCAGCTCCAGCAGACGCTGGGTATCGGCGGCCGCCAGGGCATCCATATCATAAAAATGCGCCGCCAGCATCCGGGCGGTCTGTTCGCCCACATGGCGGATGCCCAGAGCACTGATAAAGCGGGCCAGCGTGGCATTATGGCGGGCATCGTCGAAAGCGTCCACGATCTTGCGGGCCTGATCGGCGCTGGAGATGGTGAACTTGCTCTGCTGCCGGTATTCGCCGCCCATCTTCTTGTAGCGACGGATCACATATTTGTCGGGGCCGTAGGACGAGGTCTGCGGCTTCCACTCCTGATAGCGGAAAAGGATAGTTGTCCAGGCGCCCTTGCTCAGGACGATCTTGCCCAGTTCCTTGAGGATGATCTGTCCGTTCTCCTCATATTCCACTGTGAGATCATCGATGGATTCGCTCAAAACTGCCTTCCTTGCGAACGCGCACCCGGGACGTGCACGGTTGAAGTAAAGAGTCTGCACGGGCCGCCAGGACCGTGCCATCCCTCTCATGGCGCACAATCTACGCATTTCGGGGCCAAACGGCAAGCCTGCCCTCCCCGTGGCATGCCTGCGGCCCGTGACAGGCCACGATGCCCTCGGCACCGCGCGTCGGGAAGGACGAGGTCTCTCACAACAGGACTGCGGCAGGAAAGGTCAGGGACATGGTGCGATCCGTCCGGCTCAGGGACGGCGCAGCAGCGAAAGGGCAAAACGTTCCACCGGGGCGAAGTCGTCGCGCAGGGGCTCTGCGGCCGGCAGTGAGGGGCGGTAACGGCAGGCCAGCATGGCCGCCATCTCCGGCGAATGGCCCGTACCGTCACGCAGGACCGTGGCGGTGGCGGCATCGCTGAACGCCAGCACCATCAGGTTCTGCAACTGGCCGGGATGCCGGGGGTCGGTGACGCAAAAGACCTCCACCCGGGCGAAATGCCGTTGCAGCCCGGCATGGATGGCCCGCAACAGGCGGCCGTCCTCGCCTTCCACAGCGGCGATGACGTTCATGGCCAGCACGCCGCCGGGGCGCAGGGCCCGGCGCATGGCGGCGAAGGCCTCCTGCGTGCCCAGATGGAAGGGGATGGAATAGCAGGAGTTGAACACGTCCACCAGCAGGATGTCATACTGTTCCTGCCGGCGGTTGAGGAAGGTCCGGGCATCGGCGTGGATCAGGCGCAGGCGCGGGTCGTCCCCGGGCAGGAAGAACCAGCGCCGGGCCACGGCGGTCATGCCGGGATCCAGTTCCACCACGGTCAGATGCAGACCGGCAGCGTCCAGCCCGCTCTTGCCGGACAGCAGCCACTTGGGCACGGAGCCGCCGCCCCCGCCCAGCATGAGGATGTCCCGGGCCTGCGGACGGGCCAGCACGGCCAGGGCATAAAAGCGGGTGTAGTCGAAGTAGAGCTCGTCAGGATCGTCCAGATACATGCCGGACTGGCTGTAGTCGGGATCCGTGGACAGGATGCGCACCGGCCTGCCCCTGTCGCGGCTCTCGTGGATCAGCATGCAGTTGTAGGGGCTCTCCACCATCAGGGGCCCGTCCGCCGGGCGGAACTGCCGGTCCCAGACGGCCAGCAGGAGCAGCACCAGCAGCAGGCCCAAGCGCCACCAGGGACGGGAGGGCTGGGCCGGCAGCGAGAGCAGCAGCAGGCCCAGGGCCACGCCCCAAAGGATGGTGCCGCTGGCAAAAAAGGAGATGAGGACGAAGCCCCCCAGAAAGGTGCCCACGATGCTGCCCGCCGTGGACAGAGCGTACAGCCGCCCCACCGTGGCGCCGGAAGTGGCCACGTCCCGGATGCGCAGCCGGATGATGTAGGGGCTGATCATGCCGCAGCACAGGGCGGGCAGGGCCAGGATGCCCAGGGCGCAGGCCACGGCGGCCAGATGGATGTCCGTGATGGCGGCGCTCAGCGCCTCCCCCACCAGACGGTGCGTCCCGGCGGCCAGAGCGCTGCCCAGGGCGGCGCCCGTCAGGATGAAGGCCAGCCCCCGCCGGGAAAGGTGCCTGTCGGCCAGGCGGCCCCCCAGCCAGGCCCCCACGGCCAGACAGGCCAGGACCACACCGATGAGGCTGGTCCAGACCACGGCCGAGGTGCCCACATGCGGGGCCAGCACGCGTGCGCCCACCATCTCCAGCACCATGACAAGGGCGCCGCAACAAAAAGCGATGATCTCCAGCATCGTCGTCCCGTACGCGGGCGTACCCGCAAAAAAGCGGGATCAGTCCCGCCGTCCGGCAAAGAAATCCTGCAACAGGTCCACGCTTTCCCGGGCCAGCACGCCGCCCATATGCCAGACCCGGTGATTGAAAAAGGGCTGGTCCAGCGTCTCGGTGCAGGAAGTCACGGCACCGGCCAGTCTGTCGGCCGCGCCGTAGACCACCCCGGCAAGCCGGGCATGGACCAGGGCCGCGGCGCACATGGCGCAAGGTTCCAGGGTCACCACCAGCACCCCGCCGCCCAGGCGGTAATTGCCGCTGGCGGCCCCGGCGGCCCGCAGGGCCAGGATCTCGGCATGGGCCGTGGGATCGTGCAGGGCCACGGGCCGGTTGTGGGCGCGGGCCAGCAGACGGCCATCCGCCGCCACCAGCACCGCGCCCACGGGTACTTCATCCTCGCGGGCGGCCTGCCGCGCCTCGTCCAGGGCCAGACGCATGAGGGATTCCCAGCTCCAGCCCGGCGGCGCGGAAGGCACGGGCCCGCCGCAGGGGCGTACCAGCGCCCCGTTGTTTACAGGATCACGATCTTGCACAGATGCTCCACCACCTGCTCGGGCGTGTCGCACACCGTGACGAGCTTGTCGATCTCCTCCCTGTTGATGAAACCGCCGTTGGCCATGCTCGTGCGCAGCCACTCCAGCAGGCCCGCCCAGTAGGAGGAATTATAAAGGATGATGGGGAAGGGACGGATGCGTCCGGTCTGGGCCAGCACGAAGGCCTCGGACAGTTCGTCGATGGTCCCCATGCCGCCGGGCATGACCACATAGGCCATGGCGTACTTTACGAACATGAACTTGCGGGTGAAGAAGTAGCGGAAGTTGCAGCGCGTCTTCACATACTGGTTGCAGCCCTGTTCGTGGGGCAGCTCGATGTGCAGGCCCACGGAAACGCCGCCCGCCTCGGCAGCGCCCTTGTTGGCCGCTTCCATGACGCCGGGGCCGCCGCCGGTGATGACGCCGAAGCCCTTTTCCACCAGCATCCGGGCCAGGCGCTCGGCATCCCGGTATTCGGGCGTATCGGAAGTGGAGCGGGCCGAGCCGAAGATGGACACGCAATTGGTGTCCAGCTTGTTCAGCGTATCCAGGGCCTGGACCATTTCGGCCATGATGCGGATGGTTCGCCAGGACTCCGTGGTCATGGCGTTGAGATCGTCGATGACGTTCTGCCGGATCTCCATGAAAGCCTCCTTGTTGCGAGGATCGCAGGAAAGAAGAATGAACCTTTATCCTAAACCGCCCGGAACAGCCCGTCAAAGGTTTATGGGGCCTTGCGCTTCCGGGGCGGGAAGCGCATAGTGAAGAATCCCCCGCTTGCATCCGGCAAGCAGAACATCACCCCGGAGCATCCCAATGAAAGTCCAGTTTCTTGGCGCTGCCCAGACCGTTACCGGCTCCTGTTATATGATAGAGGCCTGCGGCAAGCGTTTCTGTGTCGACTGCGGCATGCATCAGGGCAACAAGGCCATCGAGGAGCGCAACCGCAATCCCCGTCCCTACGCCCCTGGCAATATCGACTTCATCCTCGTGACCCACGCGCACATCGACCATTCCGGTCTGCTGCCCCTCATGGTGCGCGAAGGGTTCAGCAAACCCATCTATTGCACCAAGGCCACCAGCGAACTGCTGGACATCATGCTGCAGGACAGCGCCCACATCCAGGAGATGGAAGCCCAGTGGGAAGCCAAAAAGTACAGCCGCCGCGGCCTCAAGAACCCGCCCGAGGCCCTGTACACCACCGAGGACGCCCTCAAGACCGCCGAGCTCCTGCATCCCGTGGCCTACCATGAGGATTTCGAGCCCGCCCCGGGCATCAAGGTCACCTATTATGATGCGGGGCACATCCTCGGTTCCGGCTCCCTGCGGCTGGAAGTGACCGAAGACGACAAAACCACCAGCATCATCTTCTCGGGCGATATCGGCCGTCCCCAGGCCCTCATCGTGCGCGATCCCGAAAGCCCGCCCAAGGCGGACTACATCTTCATGGAATCCACCTACGGCGACCGCAACCACAAGAACGAGGACATCAGCGACCAGGAACTGGCCGACGCCATCGCCTACAGCTACAGCAAGGGCGAAAAGGTCATCATCCCCGCCTTTGCCGTGGAACGCACGCAGGAGATCCTTTATTGCCTGCACGTCCTCCAGAGCAAGGGCAAGCTGCCCGCCGACATGCCCGTCTTCGTGGACAGCCCCCTGGCCATCCGCGCCACCGAGGTCTTCCGCCGCAACCGCGAGCTCTTTGACGAGGACGCGCAAAAGATGCTGCACCAGGGCGACGACCCCTTCGAGCTGCCCAACCTGCGCTACACCCTGGATGCCGCGGAATCCCAGAGCATCAACGACTACAAGGGCCCGGCCATCATCATCTCGGCCAGCGGCATGTGCAACGCGGGCCGCGTGCGGCATCACCTCAAGCACAACATCTGGAAGCCCGGGGCCAGCATCGTCTTCGTGGGCTACCAGGCCGTGGGCACCCCCGGCCGCAAGATCGTGGAAAAAGCCAGCAAGATCACCCTGTTCGGTGAAGATATGGACATCGCCGCCCGTATCTACACCATCAACGGCTTCTCCGCCCATGCCGGACAGGACCAGCTGCTCTCCTGGCTGGAGCCTCTGGTCCACGACAAGGCCAACGTGGTCCTGGTCCACGGCGAAGAAAAGGCCCAGACCACCCTTTCCGGCCTGATCAAGGAAAAGTTCGGTGTGACCCCCCTGGTGCCCGGCTACATGGAAGAGATGATCCTTGAAGGTCATCAGGTGGCCCAGACCGTCCAGCACGAGGCCCTGGCCCATCCCCGCATCAACTGGGGCTTCCTCACCGACGAAGTGGAACGCAAGTGGGGCATGTTCAAGGACAAGCTGGCCGACGTGGAGCAGAGCCCCTGGGTCCAGCAGACCGAACTGCAGGACGCCCTGGCCAAGATGGACTACGCCCTGACCCGTCTCCTTTCCCGCATGTGACCGTCTTACGGGGCGCGGCCTTGGGGCCGCGCCCTTCCGCGCTTTGCGGGATGCCCCGGCCGCCCATTGACGGAAGGGCCGCCCCACAGGTAAAAGTCTTTTCCCTGCCCTGAGGGCACCCTTTGTACAGCCAACCGCCGTTCATCCACGGCACAGAAAATACAGGAAAAACCATGCGCATCATTTCCGGCAGACTGGGCGGCAGACGCATCAAGACCGTGGAGGGCGAAGGCTACCGCCCGGCCATGGGCAAAACGCGCGAATCCCTGTTCTCCATGCTCACCTCGCGGGGCGTGGTCTGGGAGGGGGCGCGCGTGCTCGACCTTTTCGCCGGCAGCGGCAGCCTGGCCTTCGAGGCCGTGAGCCGCGGCGCGGAGCTGGCCGTACTGGTGGAGAACTCCGCCGTGGCCGCCCGCTGCCTGGCCGACAACATCCGCCAGCTGGGCGTGGAGGACTGCGTGCGCCTGATCCGCGACGACGTGCGCAAGACCCTCAACAATACGCCCATGGGCTGTTTCGACCTGGTCTTCCTGGATCCGCCCTACCGCAAGAACCTGCTCAACTCCACGCTGCAGGGCCTGCTCAAACGCAACTGGCTGGCGCCCGGCGCCCTCATCTGCGCCGAGATCGAAAAAGACGCCGCCGTGGCCGCTCCCGACAGTCTGGAACTGCTGGTGGAACGCCATTTTGGTCAAACCCGCATACTGATATGGACACTCGCATGAAACTGGCACTCTATCCCGGCACCTTCGATCCCCTGACCAACGGGCACTTGGCCCTCATCCGCCGCGGCCTGGCCGTCTTCGACCAGATCGTGGTGGCCGTGGCCGACAACACGCCCAAGTTCCCCCTCTTCTCCCAGGAAGAGCGCGTGGCCATGGCCCGCGAGGCCGTGGGCGACGACGACCGCATCCTTGTGGAACCCTTCACCGGCCTGACCGTGGAATATGCGGCCAAACGCGGGGCCTGTGCCATCCTGCGCGGCCTGCGCGCCGTCTCGGACTTCGAATACGAATTCCAGCTGGCCCTCATGAACCGCCGCCTGCAGCGCGACATCCAGACCGTGTTCCTGATGACCGACTACCAGTGGCTGTTCATCAGCTCCACCATCGTCAAGGCCGCGGCCAGCCACGGCGCCGACATCGTGGGCCTGGTGCCCGAGAACGTGCGCCTGCGCCTGATGGAAAAATACCAGCGCGGCGAAGTGCGCCAGGCCACTCCCTGCCTGTCCGCTCCCTACGGCGGCTTCCGCGTCAACAAATAAGATGGCCGCGCCCCTGCCCGTCATCTGTCTGGCCGGCCCCACGGGCTGCGGCAAGACCGCCGCGGCCCTGGCCCTGGCCGAAGCCCTGAAGGGAGAGGTCATCAACGCCGACTCCCGCCAGGTCTACAGCGACTTCCCGCTCATCACGGCGCAGCCCTCGCCCGAAGAGCGGGCCTGCTGCCCGCACCACCTGTACGGCTTTTTGCCCACGGAACGGAAGATCAGCGCCGGCCGCTGGGCCGACCAGGCCGTGGCCGAGGCAAAGGCCGTGCTGGCCCGGGGCCATGTGCCCCTGCTGGTGGGCGGTACCGGTCTGTATTTCCAGGGCCTGCTGCACGGCATCGCCGAGATACCGGCCATCAATCCGGCCATCACCGCCGCCCTCACGGCCCGGCTGGCCGAGGAAGGCCCGGCGGCCCTCCATGCCGAACTGGCCGCCAGCGATCCCGCCTATGCGGCCCGCATCCATCCCAATGACCGCCAGCGCATCGTGCGTGCCCTGGAAGTGCTGGCCGGCACCGGGCACACCTTCAGCTGGTGGCACGAGCACGGCATGCCCGAACCGCCCTGCGCCGGGCCGCTGCTGGTGCTGGACATGGAACTGGATGCCCTGACGCCCCGCCTGGCCCGCCGTATCGACCTGATGCTGGAACAGGGGGCCCTGGACGAGGCCCGCGCCGCCCGGCAGCGCTGCGACGATGCCGCGGCCCCCGGCTGGTCCGGCATCGGCTGCGCCGAAGTGCTGGCCTATCTGCGCGGCGAACTTTCCCTGGAGGAATGCCGCCGCCTCTGGCTGCACAACACCCGTGCCTATGCCAAACGCCAGCGCACCTGGTTCCGGGCCCGCGGCGAGGCCCGTTTCTTCGCCCCGCAGGATCTGGACGGGCTGCTGGCGGCCGCCCGGCAGGCCTGCTGAACCGGACAGGCGCACACGCGGCCCTGCTCCGCGACCGGCAGACGCCCCACGGCACCATGCCCGGCACGGCCACGGCATGGTGCTTTTTTTCTGTCCGTACGGCACTCCTCCCCCACTGGGACCGCGGCCCGGGCCCCGGAGCCTCCTCTTTTTGGCGCGTGTCACAGAAGATTTCTCAAAATATTTCTTGACATCCTGCCCGCTCCCCCATCCCCGCCGGCACCTCCTCCTTTGCCTGATCCGTTCCCGAAACAGGGCCAGCCGCAAGGATTTTTCCCGCTGCGGCCCTCTTTTTCTCCGCTCCGGATGCCCCAATACCACCGTACAAGTAAGCTTTTCAGCCCGCGACCTCCCCTTGACGTGGCCTTGTGCCTGCGGTAACTTGCCACACATTATTGGTGTGTTTGGCTCATGAGAGCCGGAGGACGCCCGCGGCTCCACGCTGCGGGAGAATGGGGAAAAGTCTGTTTCAAAAGGACGAGCACATGAGGAACGGTAAAGCACTGCTTTTGGCGGCGGTGATTGCCTTGGCCGGCGTGGCCTGTCTGATGCTTCCCGAAGCCAACCGCGCTGTGGCGGTGGGTCTGGAAGAATCCGACGCGGAAATGCCTAATGCCACGGTTCTCTTTCCGGTCAGCGAAAAGCCCAATCCCAAGGGCGCCAGCATGACGCCGGTGACATTCAACCATCAGGCTCACGTCGACAAGATCGACGATTGCGCGGCCTGCCATCACACGGGCGACATGGTGGCCTGTAGCACCTGTCATACCGTGGAAGGCAAAGCCGAGGGCAACTTCATCAACCTTGAGCGCGCCATGCACGCCACCAAGATCGCCCCGCGCAAGGATGGCGTCACGCCCAAGAGCTGTGTGAGCTGCCACGAAGAACAGTACAAGGAACGCCGCGAATGCGCCGGCTGCCACGAAATCGTCACTCCCAAGCGTGACGACAAGTGGTGTGGCGTCTGCCACGTGGTCACCTCCAAGATGACCCCCGAACAGTACCAGCTGGGCGTGGCCGGCAAGCTGTCCGCCGAGGACCGCGTCGCCCTGGCCGAAGCCACCATCGCCGAACGCAAGCCCGTGGACTACCTGGCCCCCGAAGCCTGCCCCTACAAGGTGGAGATCGGCAGCCTGTCCGACAAGTTCGAGCCCAACCTCTTCAACCATCGTCGTCACGTCTCTTCGCTCATGAAGCGCATTGAAGGCGACAATCTGGCCAAGGCGTTCCACAGCGAACCCGAGATCCTGTGCGCCACCTGCCACCATCGCAGCCCCCTGTCGGCCACTCCGCCCAAGTGCGGCAGCTGCCACTCCGCCAAGATCGATCCCCGCGTGCCCGAGCGTCCCACGCTGAAGGCCGCGTATCATCTGCAGTGCATGGGTTGCCATGACGGCATGGACGTTGCCCGTCCCCTCGATACGTCCTGCGCGTCCTGCCACAAGCCGCGTGCGACCGAGAACGCCAACTAGCTGGAGAGTACGATTATGAATCGTAGAAAATTTCTGACCATCCTGGGCAGCGCTGGCGTCGCTTCCGCATTGGGCACGGCACAAGTGGCCAAGGCCGGCGGCACCCATATGTTCCCTTACTATGAAGACAGCTACGGCGTCCTGCACGATACCACCCGCTGCATCGGCTGCCGCAGCTGCGAAGAGGCTTGCAACAAGGTCAACAACCTGCCCAAGCCCGAAAAGTCCTTCACCGACCTTTCCGTCTGTGACAAGCATCGTCGCACCTCCGCCGATGCCTGGACGGTGGTCAACAAATACGAAGTGGGCGGCAAGCCCGTGTTCCGCAAGCTGCAGTGCTTCCACTGCAACGACCCGGCCTGTGCCTCCGCCTGTTTCGCCAAATGCTTCCAGAAGCAGCCCGACGGCAGCGTGACCTACGACGGTACCCAGTGCGTGGGTTGCCGTTACTGCATGATCGCCTGTCCCTTCTATGTGCCCGGCTTCGAATACGACGAGGCCTGGGACCCGTTGGTCCAGAAGTGCACCTTCTGCGAACCCCGCCTGAAGGAAGGCAAGCTGCCCGGCTGTGTGGAAGCCTGCCCCATGGACGCCCTGACCTTCGGTCGCCGTTCCGACCTCATCAAGATCGCCCGCAAGCGCATCGCCGAGAACCCCGGCAAGTATGTGGACTACATCTATGGTGAATGGGACGCCGGCGGTACCGCCTGGATGGTCCTGGCTCCCAAGCCCACTCCGTCGGCCATCAAGGCCGCCGGTACGGCCGACGCCGGCCATACCTTCAAGGAACTGGGCCTGGACACCCACCTGGGCAACCGTCCCATGGGTGAACTGACCTACGGCGCCCTGGGTGCCGTGCCCATGATCATCGCCTTCTGGCCCATCCTCTTCGGTGGCGCCTACGGCATGACCAAGCGTCGTGAGGCCATGAGCAAGGCCGCCCAGGAAAAGACCGTCCAGACCGCCAAGGAAGATGTGACGGCCGCCATGGACGCCGCTGTGCGCAGCATCGAGCAGAATCAGGGTCCTGTGGCCGCCGATGAGGCCCGCAAGGCCATGATCCAGGCCCTCAAGGCCCGTGAAGCTCAAAACGGCTGCGACGGCTGCTGCGGCTGCAAGCACGGGGAGGATAAGTAAATGTCCCAGCACCAAATCGTGATCCCCACCAAGGACAAACTGTTCAACCTTGGTGAGTTTTCCCTGCGTCGCCCCGGCAACATGATCACCGCGGTCATCCTGGTCGTGGGCTTCGTACTGACCTTCATCCGCTTCACCCAGGGTATCGGCTCCATCACCAACCTGTCCGATACCATGCCCTGGGGCATGTGGATCGGCTTCGACCTGCTCTGCGGCGTGTGTCTGGCCGCCGGTGGTTACTTCACCACCGTGGCCTGCTACGTCATGGGCATGAAGCACTTCCATTCGGCCGTGCGCCCCGCCGTGACCACCGCCTTCCTGGGCTACGCCTTCGTGGTGTTCGCCCTGCTGTATGACCTTGGTCACCCGCTGCGTCTGCCCTACATGTTCTTCTTCCCCGGCACCACCTCCGTTCTGTTCGAAGTGGGTCTGTGCGTGGCTACCTACCTGACCGTGCTGTTCATCGAATTCTCGGTGGCTCCCATGGAATGGCTGTCCTGCAAGTTCCCCTTCCTCAAGAAGTGGCGCAAGGTCGTGGTGCGCTGCACCATCATCCTGACCATCTTCGGCGTGTGCCTGTCCACCCTGCACCAGTCCTCGCTGGGCGCCCTCTACCTGATCGCCCCCGGCAAGCTGCATCCGCTGTGGTACTCCCCCTTCATGCCCATGTTCTTCTTCGTCAGCTCCATGGCTGCCGGTTGCTCCATGGTCATCTTTGAAGGCATGTGGGCCCACAAGGGCGTGCACCACTACATGGACGAGACCCACCTGCGCGAAGCTGACGAAGTGGTCTTCAGCTTCTCCAAGGCCGGTGCCTTCATCCTCTTCGGCTACTTCATGCTGAAGCTCATCGACATGCTGGTCCAGGCCAACCTGCCTTACCTCTGCACCGGTTACGGTCTGTGGTGGCTGGTGGAAATGCTGTTCTTCGTGCTGACGCCCGCCCTGCTGTATGCCAAGGGCTCTCGCGACCGCAACATCAAGCTCTGCCGCTTCGCTTCCGCCAACGCCGTGCTGGGTATCGTCCTGAACCGTTTCAACGTGTCCATGATCGCCTTCAACTATGCCCTGCCCGCTGACGAGCGCTACTTCCCCAGCATCTGGGAAGTGTGCATCTCCATCTTCGTGGTGACCCTGATCGTGACCGTGTACCGCTTCATCGTCTATCACATGCCGGTGCTGTACGAACACCCCGACTTCAAGGACGCCCACTAGGACAGGAGGAAAATCATGGAATTCCATACCTTTTACGACTACTTCCTCTACACCAAGAACTGGGCCTACGTCATGATGTTCGTGACCCTGCCCGTCTACGTCCTCTACTGGAACACCGTGCTGTTCCCCAAGAAGGGCCCCTGGCTCTTCGGTGACGACGACGAGCATTAGGCCTACGCAGACAACACAAACCGAAAGGGCGGGGGTGACCCCGCCCTTTTTTCGTGCCCGCGCTCCGGCCCTCTTCCCGCCGGCATGCCTGCCCGCCGCGTTTCCTTCCCTTCCCCGCCATCCCCTTGCGGCTGCTCCTCCGGGCTGCTATGCTGTCGCCTGTCCGTGATCCGTCCCTGCCGGAGCATCCGCACCTGCACGGCCGGTGCCCATGCGGCACAGGGCACGGCGGACACACATCCCGCCCCCAGCGGGCGCAACTCCTGTACCGAGGATAGTATGGACAAAGTGCTTGTCATGGGTATCGGCAACCTGCTCCTCACCGACGACGGTGTCGGCGTCCACGCCGCCCAGACCCTGGCCGGGGAATCCTGGCCCGAAAACGTCACCATCATGGAAGCGGGCACCTTCACCCAGGATGTCTTCTATCTGTTCAAGGGCTTTGCCCATGTGCTCATCCTGGACATCGTCCACGGCCATGCCGGGCCCGGCACGGTCTATCATCTGACCGAGAACCAGCTGGTGGACAACGAGAAGCAGCGCCTTTCCATCCACGACATCGACCTGCTGGATTCCCTGCGCATGGCCGAGATGCTCCACGGCTCCCGCCCCAACCTCACCGTCATGGGCATGGAGCCCGCGGACTACACCTCCTGGAGCATGGAACTTTCCCCCGTCGTGCAGGAACGCTTCCCCGCCTATCTGGACGAGGTCCGCAAGGAGATCCTGCGCCTGTCCCGCCAATACGCCGGGAACGATCCCGACAGTACCTGTTAACCATCGAGGAAGAGTCATGTGTCTTGCCATTCCGGCCCAGGTGGTCGAACTCCAGGAACAGGGCATGGCCCGCGTGCGTGTGGGCGAAAGCCAGACCTACCTTACCGCTTCCATGCTCCTGCTGCCCGAGCCGCCCAAGGTCGGTGATTATGTCATCGTCCATGCGGGCTTCGCCCTGCACAGCCTTACCCCCGAGCAGGCCCAGGAGAGCCTGGCGGCCCTGCGCGAGGTGGCCGAGGCCATCGAAGGGCAGAAACCCCTGTTCTGATCCGCAACGACAGCAAAGGGCTTTCCCGCGGGAAAGCCCTTTTCGTCATCCGGCAAAGAGGGATGCTCTGCCGTCGATACACCGTACGGCCTGCGCCCTCCCCGCCTCCGCCGCCCTTTCCGGCAGGCCGTCCATGCCGCCTGCGGGGCCTTTGGCCCACCCGGAAAAGCCCGCTCCCGCATGCGCCGGTCAGCCCTCATGCCGGCGGCCGCTTTTTCCGGCGGAAAAGCGCGTCATAGCGGCCTTTCCTGCTGCCCTTTCCTTGACTTTACAAACGTATTTGCCGAAACTTAGGCGCTTTTTACATTGCCTGAGGAGCCAGCATGAGCGACTATAAAAAAACCCTGAATTTGCCCAAGACCGCCTTCCCCATGAAGGCCAATCTTGCCCAGCGCGAGCCCCAGCAGCTCAAGCAGTGGGAAGAAACCAAAGCCTGTGAAGCCATGATCGAGAACTGCACCGACAAGGGTGCGTTCGTCCTGCATGACGGCCCGCCGTATGCCAACGGTCATATCCACATGGGCACGGCCCTGAACAAGATCCTGAAGGATATCGTGGTCAAGTCGCGCAACATGCAGGGCTACCGCGCCCACTATGTGCCCGGCTGGGACTGCCACGGCCTGCCCATCGAGCACAAGGTGGAACAGGAACTGAAGGAAAAGAAAAAGACCCTGCCCGCCCACGTGGTGCGCAAGATGTGCCGCGACTACGCCGGCAAGTGGATCGACATCCAGCGCAAGGAGTTCAAGCGCCTGGGCGTGCTGGGCAACTGGGACGATCCCTACAAGAGCATGAACCCCGCCTATGAGGCCGCCACGGCCCACGAACTGGCCAAGTTCGTGGACAAGGGCGGCGTGGTGCGCGCCAAGAAGCCCATCTACTGGTGCTGCTCCTGCCATACGGCCCTGGCCGAAGCCGAAGTGGAATACGGCGACCACACCTCGCCTTCCATCTTCGTGCGCTTCGCCCTCAACGACGCGGCCCTGGCCCAGCGCATCCCCGGCGCCGATCCTTCCCGCGCCTATGTGGTCATCTGGACCACCACGCCCTGGACCCTGCCGGACAACATGGCCGTCTGCCTGCACCCCGAATTCACCTACGTGCTGGTGGAGACCGGCGGCTGCCAGTATCTGCTGGCCGAAGAGCTGCTGGAAGGCTGCGCCAAGTCCTTCGGCTGGGAAGACGTGACCGTGGTGGGCCGCGCCACCGGCCAGGAACTGGAAGGCCTCATCGCCCGCCATCCCTTCTATGACCGCCAGTCCCCCCTGATCCTGGGCCGCCACGTGACCCTGGATGCCGGTACCGGCTGCGTCCACACCGCTCCCGGTCACGGCCGCGAGGACTACGAAGTGGGCCTGGCCTACAAGCTGGACGTCTACTCGCCCCTGGACGATGCGGGCCGCTTCCTGCCGTCCGTGGAATTTTTCGCCGGTCTCAACGTCTTCGAAGCCAACCCCAAGGTCATCGAAAAGCTGACCGAAGTGGGCGCCCTGCTCAAGACCGCCAAGATCAGCCACTCCTACCCGCACTGCTGGCGCTGCAAGCAGCCGGTCATCTTCCGTGCCACCACCCAGTGGTTCATCAGCATGGAAAAGAACGACCTGCGCAAGAAGGCCCTCAACGCCATCGACACCAAGGTGCAGTGGATCCCCGCCTGGGGCCGCGACCGCATCTACAACATGATCGAGTCCCGTCCCGACTGGTGCATCTCGCGCCAGCGTCAGTGGGGCGTGCCCATCATGGCCCTGCTCTGCAAGGACTGCGGCGAAGCCTGGAACGACGCCAAGTGGATGCACGAGATGGCCGACCGCTTCGCCAAGCACCCCACGGGCTGCGACTACTGGTATGAGGCGCCCCTGGAAGAGATCGTGCCCGAAGGCCTCAAGTGTCCCCACTGCGGTGGCCAGCACTGGGAAAAGGAAGACGACATCCTCGACGTGTGGTTCGACTCCGGTACCAGCTTCGCCGCCGTGCTGGAGACCCGCCCCGAGCTCTCCGCGCCTGCCGACCTGTATCTGGAAGGCTCGGACCAGCACCGCGGCTGGTTCCACAGCTCCCTGCTGGTGGCCGAAGGCACCCGCAACGATCCGCCCTACAAGGCCGTGCTGACCCACGGCTATGTGGTGGACGGCGACGGCCGCAAGATGTCCAAGTCCATCGGCAACGTCATCGCCCCGCAGGAACTCATCGACAAGTACGGCGCCGAGATCGTGCGCCTGTGGGTCTCCTCGGTGGAATACCGCGAAGACATCCGCATCTCGGAACAGATCCTGGGCCGTCTGGTGGATGCCTACCGCCGTATCCGCAATACCTGCCGCTTCATCCTGGGCACCATCAACGACCTGACCCGCGCCGATCTGCTGCCCCTGGACCAGCTGCTGCCTCTGGACCGCTACGCGCTCCATGCCGCCGCCCAGGTGCATGACCGCGTGCAGGATGCCTACATGACCTACGACTTCCACAAGGTCTACCACACCCTGCACAACTACTGCGTGACCGACCTCTCGGCCGTGTATCTGGACATCCTCAAGGACCGTCTGTATTCCTCCGCTCCCGCCAGCAAGGAACGCCGCTCGGCCCAGACCGCCCTGTACCACCTGCTCTGCATGCTGGTGCGCGACATGGCGCCGGTGCTGTCCTTCACCGCCGAAGAGATCTTCCACCACCTGCCCAACGACCTGCGCGACGACGTGCCCACGGTCTTCGCCCTGCCGCCCGTTGACAGCAAGCCCTATCTGCTGGAAGACGGCGTGCGCGACGACTGGAACGTGCTGCTGGCCGTGCGCGGCGCCGTGACCCGCGCCATCGAGCCCCTGCGTCGCGACAGCGTGGTGGGCCATTCGCTGGATACCAGCGTGACCCTGTATGTGGCCGACGAACTGCGTGACCGCCTGGAAGGCCTGCACACCGACCTGCGCGCCTTCTTCATCGTCTCGCAGCTGCACCTGGCGCCCCTGGCCGATGCTCCGGCCGACGCCATGCAGGACGCCGAAGTGGCCGGTCTGGCCGTGGGCGTGGCCAAGGCCGCCGGTGAAAAGTGCGAACGCTGCTGGATCTACAGCACCGAACTGGGCAGCGATCCCGCGCATCCCACCCTCTGCCCCCGCTGTGCCAAGGTCATGGCGGAACTGCCCGAGGCGTAATGCGCAAATACAAGATACTGGGCGGCTACGGCCTGCTGGCGCTGGTGCTTGACCAGCTGACCAAGTGGTGGGCCGTGGCCGCCATCGATCCCCTGCAGCCCGTGACGGTCATCCCCGGCCTGCTGGATCTGGTGCTGGTCCACAACCGGGGCGCCGCCTTCGGCTTTTTGAACCGTTCCGACATCCAGTGGCAGTTCTGGCTGTTCCTGGGCGCCACCGTGGTGGCCGCCGTGGCCATCGTGGCCCTGCTGCGCAGCTCCCGCTTCAATGCCTGGCTCAGCGCCGGGCTGGGACTGGTGCTGGGGGGCGCGCTGGGCAATCTGGTGGACCGCGTCCGCTTCCGGGCGGTCATCGACTTCGTGGATGTCTATGTGGGGCAGTGGCACTGGCCCGCCTTCAATGTGGCGGACATGGCCATCTGCATCGGTGCCTTCCTGGCCTGCATCGTCATCTGGCGTACGCCGGAAGCCCCGGAAAAGAGCAAGGAGAAAAAATCATGACCTTTGCCTGGTGGCACGTCCTGGTGGCCCTGATCCCCATCCTGCCCAACCTCTGGAGCATCTGGCATATCTGGAACCACCGCTTCTCATCCTTCCAGCAAAAGGCCATCTGGCTGGTCATCGCAGTTTTCCTGCCTGTGCTGGGGGGCCTGATCTATATTTTCGCCGGGCGCAAACACGCCGGTGAAAAACTTTAAAACGGGAGACCAAGACTCTATGAACGGCAAACGTCTTCTTCCTTTGTGTGGCCTGATCTGCGCCACCGCCATGCTGGGCGCTTGCGTGGGTCAGAGCAGCAGCAGTGCTGCCAACGAAAGCATGTATCTTGAGCAGCGCGTGCAGGAGCACGACACCCTGCTGCGCCAGATGCAGCCTGCCCAGGCCGAAGTCTGGAACCAGGTGCAGGCCATGCGCCAGGAACTGAACACCCTCAAGGGCCTGGTGGACGACCTGAAGAACGTGGGCGGTGCCGCTGCCCTGGCCGAACGCGTGCGTGCCCATGATGCCGCCCTGCGCCAGGTGGAGACCAGCATGGCCCTCAACCTCAACCTGGGCGAGCCCATGGCCGCCGGTGGCGCCGCGCCTGCCCATGCCGCCGCACCCCAGGCCAATGCGCCCCTGTTCCAGCCGCAGCAGAACCCCTAT
>OLFY01001100.1_pt1 | contig 35897 bp, 43 predicted proteins | sample 1605611 | NCBI WGS metagenome assembly OLFY01 (sample SAMEA3888923, study PRJEB22519) | human gut metagenome | biome: human gut; feature: human-associated habitat; material: faeces | place: Denmark | collected 2011
CGCTGACCTCGGCATTATCGAAGACCCATGCGTCCCCTCTAATTGTGGCGTTCCCACGAACCTTGGCGTTATCGAAGACCCATGCGTCCCCGTCTTGAGATAAGTTTTTTTCACTTTCAATCCAGCCGCCCAACTCCCCCTTTTCGACTATTCTAAAGGATTCAAGAGCTTTGATTCGGTGTAATTCTACGCCGTCAAATACTTTCTTTTCACTTGTTAATTCGTACTTTTTCATTTTTTTCTTTATTCTTTATTTTGTATAAAATTCAGGGGAAGTAAACAGCGGGCATGATGTAGGCTGCATATTAGAATAAATCTCGTAATGTGCTACCGCCGCCGAAAAATAAACAGCATCAGAGCATTTATTTTCGTCATCAAGCAAGGTGTAATTCCAGAAGCTGCGTAATATAAAATTTTTCGCTTCCACATAAGAAGTGCTTTCTTTTACAACCTCGTCTTTTCCATTATTCGCACACAAGAGAACTCGATAAATAGGCTTGACATTTTTGCTTGTTTTCTTTTCCATTTTGTTTTGCTTTTAATTGTTTGTTATTACTTTGTTTGTTTCAGCAATGCAAAGATACAAACAAGCTATATTTCATACAAATATTTCGTGTTAAAGATGCTTAAAATAGGAGTAAAATATTAAATTTCTTCGCTTTTGTCGCAACTCTCTAATAACCTGCGAGTTTCAACATATATTTTTTTTGCAATGCAAATGTCGTTAATAGATGCACCCATATTTTTCTTGCAAATTTCCACGCCTGCATGGGTGGCGACGTGTCCCAGCTCCTCAAGTTTGGCGGCTGTGTAAAGTCGTCGCAATCGATGTATTACAGTGTCGGAGATAAACAGGCGCGCACGCTCCCACCACCATTCATCACATTTTTGGCATTCTTTCACTCCTATTCCATGAGTGCACGTCCTACATTTGCAACACGCGCTTTTATCCGCCAAATAATGCAGGTTGTTCACGATTATATTGCGCGCACGTTCTTTTCGGGGTATAATTCGTAACATCATTTTACTATTTTATTGTAATTTTCAAAATTTGTCAACTGATCAAAAAACTCATTGCCCGCTTTATATGCCTCCACGCTTGGCTTGTATTTATTCATCGGTGTTTTTATAGAGGGCGTAAGTAACAAAGTGTCATACAGTTGCGAGCATAAAGACATTATGCCTTTTGTGTCAAGTACACGCATTGCAACTGGTGCAATTGTAGTGTTTTTGCTTAATTGAGTGTCTGCACTACACATTGTGCCTGCGATTTGTAGCCATGCCAAAATGTTCGCAAAAGGTACGCCCGCCGCCTTGTAGTCGGATTCCACGGCGTTTTTCCAGGCTTCTACATACGTAGAGAGATATTCAGTCAAATCGTCCAAGTACTTATATATGTATTCCTCTTGGTGTTCCACGGCAAATTTTATCCACACGTTGCGGTCGTATGTGCGTGCTTTTTCGCGCAACAAATTGCATAAATATTTTATCTTATACGCGAACAAACGTGGTGCATCTCGTTGCTGTCGTGTGCAAAGCTCTGTTATTACTCCCGTTAACATGTCGTTATTCACAAGGCGCACAAGTAATGCTCCAGCTAATTCTTTATCATTCATTGCTATAAGTAATTTCGGTTTCAGCCTCGTCGAGCAGTTGTTCAACGGTCTTGTTAAAGGCGGCGTTTCCCATTATTATAATAATATCTCGTTGATGTTTAGACAGTTTGCTTGTTTTGTCAAGGCAAAGGGCGTATTGTTCCGTTATTCCTGCAACATTGTACCATGGGGCTTCCACAAGTTCCCGCAATGTTTTGGCGCGGGCATCTATATTCGCCCCGTACATCTTATAGATGTCAAGTTGAGTTTGCAAAAAGCTCTTAAACGTATCGGTTTGCAAAACCTCCGCTATTGTTGTTTGTTTTGTCAGTTTCATTTTTTTTCAATTAAAATGGTAATTGGTCTATATTTTCAACGGGTGGTGTTTGTGTCTTTGTCTCCGCTTTGGGCGGGAATATCTGCACATCCTTAACGGGTTGTGTATTTGCACAGTCCTGTGTTCCACGTCCTCCGCACAACACAATGTCGTTGGCACGCACCTCTGTAACGACACGTCTTTCGCCGTTTTGTGCAAGATATTCGCGGCTTTGAAGTTCTCCCGCAACAAAAACACGGTCTCCTTTGTTTACGTACTTTTGCACCACATCGGCAAGAGCATTTGAGCATACCACGGTATGCCATGTGGTTTTTTCGGGAATTGTCGTGCCGTCTTTGGCGGTAAATCCGCCGCGACTTGTGGCAACACTTATAGTTACCGTTTTCCCACCGTTTTCAAAAATTTTTGTTTCTCCCACAAACCCCACATTCCCAAGGATTTGCACACAATTAAAAGATTTCATAATTATATTTTATATTGTTTGTTTTGACAATGCAAAGATACAAACAAGTTATATTGCACACAAATATTTCGTGTTAAAAAATATTAAAGAAGAAATAAAAACGGGACGAGGTAACAAGACCACCGCCCCGAAAAAAATCTCACAAAAAGAAGTATGTATCTTATTGTATTTCAGTTAAAAACAAATTTCCCGTAATGTTCCTCCATGTGTCGAGCTGATGACGCGGGACGAACAGACGCTCCGTATTTTTTTTGTTTGTTTGTGAAAAACGGGCAAGGTGTTTCAGTTCTCCAATGCACGCGAACATTTCGCGCGGCATATCATATTCACTTATAAGTAACGGACGCGGGCAATGCGCCGCCCATGAGTAAAAGGCGGCGTGGTCAAAGTCAGTGGAGTATCCGCTCGTGTCCTTGTAGGGTGGGTCTGCATATACAACACAGCCCGCAGGCAAGTCTACTTGTCTGTAATCCTTGTGCGTAATTTCCAACCTCTGCAACCCCTGCAACCTCTGCAACCCCTGCAACCTCTCCAAGCTCTGCAAGCTCTGCAACCTCTCCAAGCTCTCCAAGCTCTCCAAGCTCTCCAAGCTCTGCATTAGATTAAGGTGTGCCGTTATATCGTTATAACTTGTTGTTAAGGAGGGCATGAATGTCTGCATCTGTTGGTATGCCTCCCGCGTAGGGAACTGCCATTGAGACGCGCCGAAGTAATGTCCTGCCATTTGCGTTCCAAGTCGCTTGTTAACTTCACTTTGTGTTATCCCGCTTTCTTTTAGAGCGTTACACAAATACGTGCGTAATATATCGGATTCGCGTTTTATGTCCTCTTTGGTTACTTTTATGAGCGTGTCAAGTTCTTGCGCACCGTATCCTTGGTGGGCAATCCACCATTTTATATATTTATTCTTATATTCATCATGTTTTGCAATTATCGCGACACGGCTGCCGTCGCAATCCTCTTGCAATATATCTCGCAACAACGAGCGGTCTCCCAGTACACGGGCGTAATGCAATGCTTTTTTCCACGGCTCGATTTCCTGTGAATACATGTAACCGTCCCCATTATTGCCAAAGCTCCAACAATAACGTACATATACATCTTTGTTTTTCAGCCGCGCAAAATCTTCGCGGCTTATCCATCTCTTTTCGTTTTTATATTCACCCCGCGCGGCGGCAGCGAATAATTCGGGCGCGTCGCTTATGTCGTTGGCTATTACTTTACGGCACCCCGCTTCGAGTGCAGCGTGGGTAATGGCACAACCACCCGCAAAAATATCCACAAGACACGCGGAGGGAGGTAAAAATTCGGCAACAATGTGCGCTGCTATTGCATTTTTTGACCCCTGGTAAGGGATTCCGTATCTATTCATTTTTATTTTTTTTATTGAAACAAAACAAGATAAAGAATTCTTTTAATTAATTCTATGAAGCCATGTTTATTAAAATAATCTTGGTTGAACGGGTAACGAAAGTATTTTTTCGTTTGCCGCTTTGAAGAATTCTTTCTTTATCTCAAATCCGTATGCACGGCGGTCAAGGTTTCTTGCCGCATACAAGGTTGTTCCACTTCCGGCGCAAGGGTCAATGACAACATCGCCCTTGTCGGTAAACAACTCAATCAAGTATTCAAGCAATGGAACGGGCTTTTGTGTCGGATGGATTTTCGGTGTTCGGGTATCACGCACCCAGTCAAAGCAATTGAACACCATGTGTCCATTGTTGTTGAACTTTGGCAACTTTTCTCGGTAAAGCAACACTCCATATTCGCAATTGCCAACCACCTTCATGTTTGCCTTCAGTACTTGTGCGGAAAAGTTCTTTCGGAACACAAGGTTGATGTAATGGTTGAATCCATAACGTTTGCCAAGTTCAATGTATTTGAATTGTTGTTCAAACTCGCAAAAGATTATCATGCAAGGTGCTTTCCCGGCTTCCTTCGGTTCTTTTACAAGCATTTGAGAACAAAAGTGCATGAACTCTGCTGGGCGAAAATCCTTGTCGGTGTCGAAAAATTCCCGTCCCGCCTTTTCCGACTCTCCATTTCGATTGTTCCCATCAATATACCATGATGGATTTGATGCGTATGCGTTTACGCCCAAATTATAAGGTGGGTCTGCAATTATCAATTGCGCCTTAGGTATTCCATATACCTTAAAGTTTTGGAAATGGTCATTGAATAATTCTACTTGTTTCATTGTTAATCATTTTTATGGTTTTAATGTGGATTATGGCGGTAACGCTCCACCGTTCTGCGAGATTCACACCGTGCTATGTGCTGTCCGAGGCTCTTATTTCCATTCGGTGCGCTTTACGGGGTTATCGCTTCGCCCCCCCCGCTGGGATAATCCTTGTAAAAACCCGCGAACCTCACGGCGGGCGGGAAAGTCATACTAATAAATAACAAAAAATATATCCCCCGACGCTTCGGGATGAGTAAAGGAATAAATAATTAAATAACTTATAATGCCTAAAAGTGGGGAGGCAGGGACTTGAACCCCGCGATAACGTGCGTGTATCAATACCTTTCTCCCCAACTCGTCGCGAACCTCACGGCGGGCGACGCTTTAAGTATGAAAAAAATCAATATTATTGTCAATGCAAAAGTAATAAATGTGGTATTAATAGCCAAGCGATTTGCGTTAAATTATGCAAAATATTATCGATTTGGAAATATTGCACACTACATTATATGTGTGCAAAAACAAAATTGCACATACACCATCAAGTGTGCAAAAATAAAATTGCACATAATACATGCAGTGTGCAAAAATTTGGCGTTTTTATGAATTTTGCAAACAGCACATTGCAAATGATGAAAGAAATGATGTTTTTAAGAGACGAAATGATGAAAATTGCAAAGTACACATTGCAAATCAAAACAGAGGAGTATTTTACAAAAACATCATCATTTGCAATATAAACATAGCAAAAATTCATCATTTTGTAAGACCTTTTTATTTTGCAATGTATGCATGTCAATTGATGTCGTTTTTGTGGACTTAAAGAAAGACGAAGAAAAAGAAAAAGAAAGAAAAAGAAACAAGAAAAGAAAGAACCAAAGAAAAGAAAGAACCAAAGAAAAGAATAAAGAATAAAGAAATAATAAAGAAAAAGAAGTTGAAAGAAACGCTAAACGTGTGCGTGCGCGCGAAGCAAAAAAGCGAAATTTTTGCACACAAGAAACAAAGTGTGCAAAACACCATCTAAACACCTTCCCGCCGTATGGCGTTATTCATCTCGTAAACATCTCGGGAGCGCATAAATTTGCAGAAAAATGGAATTATTTGAATATCAGTAGGATGAATAATTATATCAAAAAAAGGTTGCAAAAAATTTGGAGGACACAAAATAAATATGTAACTTTGCAAAGTATTAACCAAAATAACAAGACATGGAGAAAAGAAAATTTGACAACGAAAAATTCCGCAAACTTTACAAGGCGAGTGGAAACACTACTGCACGCAAGGCGTGGGTGATAAATCTTGCACAGTTGACTAACCGCATGCCTTCAACAATCAAGCAGTGGGTGCAGGGAATATCGCAACCAACACCCAAAACGGCGGAGCTGGTGGCAAGCGAATTGGGAGTGCCGGCAGAAGAGTTATTCGCAGGAGTGCTCCGTAATAAGTACACGGGACGTAAAGCAAAAAGTCATGAATAAGTCAATCGTAATTGACAGTCGTGCGCTTGACGTGGCACGGCTTACGGGGGATAAGTTCACGCGCCTTATGGCGTGGGCGGATTTGCAATTACAAGCCGCCGAAGTTCCCGCCGTGGTGTATGTGCGCGGCGAAAAAATCAACATGCAGCGCGGGCAGGTACTTACGACGATAAAAGAGCTGGCGACCCGTTGGAACACCTCTCGCCAAACAGCGAACAAATATTTGGAAGAGTATCGGACGGAGGGACGTTTGACCCTCGATGACCGCGCGGGGCTTGTGCTGTTGTCGTGCAGTGATGAGACATGCACCGTGCAGGCAACGACCGTGCAGCGAGTAGACGACACCGCCGAAGTCATGAAGGAGAACACGCCGAACGAACGGAATGCAATCGTGGACGACACAAGCGACACTGAAGCCATGGAAGCGTGGACGCATCCCGAAGAGGTCAACGAGTTGCCGAACGATTACCCGACCACTCCCGACATTGCTAACACAGTACCCGACCAGGGCGAAAAACACAGGTACGCGGAAGGTGTGGAGCTTACATTAAGCGAGTATAACGACATTGTAAGTACCTTTGGTGTGGAGGACGCTTTTAATATAATCGAGCTTGCCTCACATAGGTACGTAGAGACAGGCAGCCCGTACCTCGACGCTCATAATTCTATTATGCAGGACTTTGCCCCGCAATATTTTGCGGCAAAGAAAAACGCGGGTGAAAGCTCAATGGACACACAGGCGGACGGCACACTTGCAGCCATTGACGAGCAACCGAGCGTCGACGAGACCGCCAGCGCGTCAACAACTCCAACAGAGACGGCAAAAGAGATAACGCCCGTTATAAAAGCGACGCCCGCACCCGCACCAAAGAAAGTACCAAAAAAAATGTACGCTGAAAATGTCAAGATGACGGAAAGCGAATACAACAACCTCGTGGAAAGGTACTCCGAAGAGGGAGCGCGGTGGATGATTACCAAGCTGGACAATTACAAGGCGGCGCGAGGAATGGTGTACAAGTCGGATTATCGTGCTATCCTTAATTGGGTTGTGAAAGAATGGCAAAAGGAATTAAACGCAAGACAAAATGGAAACTATAATGGAAGCAGCTTCAGGAGCGCAACAGAACTTGCAGAAGAACAGTCAGACGCAGCTTTCGCAGAATATTATGCCGCAAATTACGGGCAAGTCTGAATTTTTGAAAAAATACAGTCCCGCCAATAATTACGGAGTTGGAAAAACGTTTAAGGAAATAGTACAGGACGGCTCGCCGTGCATCTCCGATTTTTGCAAAAAATACGGGAAAGACACCGTTATAGATTTAATAATGTTACACGTTCGCGACCTCTTTGTATTCGCGGGACTGAAAAAACTTATTAACCCCGCTGTTGTGGCTAACATAGCCGCCGTAATAGTTAGCGGATATGCACACCTCAACATCGCGGAACTCCTTTACTTTTTCCGCCTTTTTAAGGCGGGATATTTCGGCAAATTTTACAACGCCGTTGACGGGTTGACGATAACGACCGCACTACAATCCTTTGAGAACCAAAGCAAAAGCGTAATTTTGCAAGCAGAATCCGACCGCCGTGAAGCGGAATCACAACGCCGTCGCGCGGAATACTTGGAATGGCAGCAGCGTGCAGTAAGCCACGACAAGATGCAAGCTCTTATTGAAGCACACCGCAAAGCGGGAGATTATGACGAGTGGGTGGAATCGTTGCAAAAAGAATACGAAGAAAGAAAAACAAATATCTAAAAACAAACAAATATGATATGTTCACATAATTCCATGACTTTTGTTCATGCAAAAAATCCGATAATTAATTACCTTTTCCGCGGGCTTTGGAAATGTCAACGACGCGGAATAGGAGCGCAAATAAAAGCGGGGGTAAAATGTTTCGACCTGCGTGTCGTATGCCGTCCTCATAATTCGGGGCAGTTCCGTTTTGCCCACGGGCTGGCAGACCTAGACGTGTATTTCTCCGTTCACGAGACTATTCGACACATAGAACGCGCGGGCGGTCTGTTCCGTATCGTCATCGAGCGCGGCGGGTACACCTATGACGATTTGCAAACACTGATAAACACATTCACGCCCCACGGCAATTGCATTGGTATTTGGGCAAAACGCGGGTGGAGACACTTGTGGGCGAATCCCGATTTTGCCAACATTGTGATAGAGGATTTGAGTTACACACCATTCCACACGGACAAGCCATGGTACAAGCAGTTAGGCAGTTTGTTGCATCTCACAACGCCGTACAAGTGGGCGTTAAAGCATAACAGGGCATTCATCCCCGCAGAAATAGACGACACGCGCAAACTTATTGTCGTTGATTTTGTAGATGTTGTTAAACTGTCTTAAAGTGAGTAACTATAAGAAAGATATTAACTATAAAAAAGTAAGTAATGAACAAAAATGCAATGATGACGACGCAAAATGTTAAAATTTCGCAGCTTGTCGAGAACAAAGACAACCCGCGCTAATACATTGTAGAGATTAGGTGCCAAAGCGAAGAAGATTACAAGCACACTTTTCAAATTTTAACCGAGGCTGGCTATGATACCATCCCAAAATATTAAACAACATGTCAAGAATGCAAAGCATACATAAGCAGCAGAAGCGTGAAGCGCGTTTGCAAATCGTGGGCGAGCTTTACAAAAAAGGCTACACCCGCCGAAAAATTCAAGAAGAAGTAAAAAAACGGCTTGATTTAAGCAGTTACGCGCTCGGTTCAGTGCATAACGATATTCAGCTCCTATTGCAGGAGTGGCGCGAGGAGAACGTGAAGAACGTTGACGAACTTGTAACGCTCGAACTGCAAAGAATAGATGAATGTGTGAAGCAACTTTGGGCTGAATGGGAGAAAAGCAAAGCGACCACGACCGAACGAACAATAAAGCTCAAAGGAAAACCGCACGGAAGCGAAAGCGTGAAGACTACGGCAACCGAGAAGACGGAGAAAGAAGTGAAAGGTATGGGGGACGTGGCGTACATTGTGGAAATCCGCCGACAACTCGAGGAACGTCGCAAACTGTTAGGTTTGTACGCTCCAGAGAAGCGTGTTGTGTCTGGAGACGTGGAAGTGAATAATCGTTACGACGTGGCAAACATACCGCACGACCTATTGTTTAAGCTCGCGGACGCATTGCAGGACGGAGAGAAAACAAATGTAAGCCTATATGCCGAAGAAGTTGAAAAAATCCATACAGGCGGAGAGTGAACACACGTGCGGCGAATGCTCACACGGGAAGCCTTACAAATCCATACATAACACCACCGTGAACGGTGAGCCGATATGCGTCCGTTGCGAATTTTCGCAGTGGGCGCGCTTGCGTTCAGAATACGCGTGTCCGAATTTCCGCGCTTTATGAATATTCCCGCACACATTAACCCCGATGAAATAGTAAGACAGGCGGCGCGGTTGCGTCTTGTCAACTTCACGCGCTACATGCGCCCAGATTACGAGTTGACGCGCTTCCATGCCAACTACTTGCGTTTGCTCGATATGTTCGCGGCGGGATTAATCCGCAAAATGATTGTGCAGTGTCCGCCACAAGTGGGCAAGTCGGAGGGTTCGAGCCGTATGTTGCCCTCCTTTATGTTGGGACAAGACCCAAACAAGCGTATAGTTATAGGCTCGTATTCCACGACGATAGCCCGCGATTTTAACAGAGACGTGCAGCGGATTATTGACAGCCCCGAGTATTTCGCTTTGTTTCCCGCCACGAAGTTAAACGGCATGGGAGACACGGACGGGAAATTTATCCGCACGTCTGATGTTATAGAGTGCGTGAATCGTCGCGGGTCTTTGCGCGTCGTGGGACGTGGCGGCTCGTTGACCTCAAAGACGGTTGACGTTTCCATACTCGACGACGTCTATAAGGATTACGCCGAGGGTAATTCGCCCGTTATCCGTGAAGCGGCGTGGAAATGGTACACGTCCGTGGTGCGTACGCGTTTGCACAACAATTCCCAAGAGTTAATCGTGTTTACTCGTTGGAACAAAGACGATTTAATAGGGCGCCTTATTGAGAGCGGCGAGGAAGTTATAGACGCGGAGACATGGGACGGTTTGCAAAATGTTCCACGTGGAACATGGGTGCGCGTCAACTTTGAAGCACTGAAAACCACACCCCCCACAGAGATAGACCCGAGGGCAATCGGCGAACCGTTGTGGGCGGAACGCCATTCGGCGGAACGCTTGCAGGAACAACGCGAACTTGACCCACTCATGTTTGAGTGTCTTTATCAAGGCAACCCCGCGAACAGTGAAGGACGATTATATGGAGAATTCCGAACCTACACCGACCCCAAAGAATACGGCACGAAGATAAGGAGCGGTAATTATACCGATGTTGCAGATGAAGGCAACGACTACACATGCAGCATCTGTTATGACATTTACAAAGGTAATGGAACGGTGTACAATGAAAAGACCCGCAAGCATGACCCGTTGCTTTACGCTCTTGTTACCGATGTCGTTTACACGCAGGACAACGCAGACACGACAACCGTAACAGTGCCCGCTATGCTCAACCGTAACGCAACGCAACGGGCGTGGATTGAAAGCAACAACGGTGGTGCGGGTTGGGCGAAAGTAGTAAGCCGTAAGACACGCGCACAAATAGCCACCTTTTCGCAGCATTCCAACAAAGAGAGCCGCATCTTAACCAATTCCGCGACCGTGAACAACTCCATTGTTTTTCCGCTCGGTTGGCAGGAACGTTGGGCAAAGTTGTTTCAACACTTGCGGGACTTCCTGGCGGATTTCCGCGCAAACGCGCATGATGACGCGGCAGATGCATTAACGGGAATTGTTGAAAAGGAAATTTTACCGGCAAATGCGATGCCGTATGTAAACAGACAAAAAAGCGGGTTGAATTATCGTAATTAGTTGATATTTTGTTTGTTTGTATAAAAATGCGTATATTTGTGGCGGTAGAAGTTTAACAAAAAAAGAAAAAACTATGAGCATTTGCAAATGTCCTGCCAATACCGCGTTACCCGATGTTCCCGTGGCAAAGTGTGCCGAGAGCTTCGGACAAATTCAAAAAGTTGCTTTTCAGCGATTGACGAACGCGGCGGGCACAAAAAACAAATTTGAAAAAACAAGTTCCGACATTACCAAACTTGCGAGTTGGACACCTCTACTCGCAGCCTCCGACGGCACCAAGGTAGTGGTAAGCCCTTATATTCAGGCTCCCACCACTGAAGCGGGCGACCCGATTACATTTGGCGGCGGTAACGACACACTCGGAGGTGTCGAAGAGATTATCGGACGTAACCCCACCACCTTTAACGCAGTTATCCGCAAGATGCCACAAGACATCATTAAGGCACTCAAGGAAATGCAGTGTGAAAGCTGGAACGGAGACCTCGGAATTTTCCTCTTTGACGAAAACGGTGCTATTGGTGCTATTGCGGACGAAAAAACTGAAGGTACTTATTACCCCATTCCCATTCGTTCGTTGTTTGTCGGTGATAAAGTATTCGGCGGTCTCGAAGCCCCAGACAGTAACAACATTCAGTGGAGTTTTGCACCGAATTACAGCGACAACCTTAAATTGGTTGCGCCCGAATTTAACCCACTTACAGACTTGGTAAAGAGTTGAAAATGAAAACCACAACCGTTATTTTGATTAATGCAGCCTTAGGGTGGTCAAGGGGCTTTGCTCCCGACCACGCCGAAAGGCTTTTGTCATTACGTAACAACGGCGGTTGGGAGTTGCCGAAAGACAGTCCGTACACATACACAAAAGAAAATGGGCTTGCAGTTAAACGACATAAGGCAGATAAGCAAAAAGGGGCTTAACAAAGGTGCGTTAAGCCGTGCCGTCCGTTTGCAAAACCGTGTGAAATTCCACGCGGAAACCCACGTTGCGGCAAACCAAGTAGGAGGAGCAACGGCGGATTTTTTGGCGTTTGTCAAAAATTTGCTTCCAAGCGACAAATACAAGATGTTCACTGCCCTCATGCGTTACCCGTTAATTACTAATGAAGTCGTTTCGGTTTGCTTTGACAAATTGAGCAGGGTGTTTGACGGGCGCAACCCCGTATTCTCTTACAACTATGAGAGCGCGGAACTTGCGGCGGATTGGGACTATTACCGACGTGTTGCAATCGGCGAACCGTCGGTGTGGAGCAAAAAAGCTTGGGAATGGTACAAGACAGAGTACAACGCCGTTGCAATTGTCGACATGCCAAACGGCACAACCGACGAGCCACGCCCGTACTTTTATTTCACTCCAATCTCCAACGTAATTGACATTGCAACAACTCCCGACGGCGTAATTAAATGGATAATGACAAGACAGCCGCGCGGGCTGGTCTCTGTTATCGATGATGAGTATTTCCGTTTGTTTAAGTCGGACAAAAGCGGCGAACCCGCCGAACTTGTGGAGGAAATCCCCCACGGATTGGGCTATTGCCCCGCTACCTTTATAAGCGGTGCGCCTATTGCGTTAACAGACCCGATTGTAAGGCAATCCCCGTTAACAAAGGTGCTCGACACCCTCGACTGGTATTTGTTCTATTCAATAAGCAACAGACACCTCGATTTGTACGGGTCTTATCCGATTTATTCGGGTTATGCTCCAAACTGCAATTACATTAACGACGCAACGGGCGATTATTGCGACGGCGGATTTTTGAGGGATAGCGGTGGTCATTGGCATTACGACAGTGCGGGTCAGCTTGTTCCGTGTCCCAAATGCGGACAAAAGAGAATCATGGGCGCGGGTACGTTTGTGGACATCCCTCAACCAAACGAAAAAGGTGAGGAAGCCGACTATGTTCCCGACATGCGCAACCCCGTGCAGATGTTGAGCGTCGACCGTAATTCTTTGGACTTTTCACAGTCTGAAGTGAACAGGTTACGCGAATCCATTATAACGGCGGTGTGCGGAGCGAGCGAAGACGTACAAGGCAAAGAAGCATTGAACGAGCAGCAGGTAGCCGCGAACTTCGAAAGTCAAACAACCGTGCTCGGGCGCGTGAAGCGAGATTTTGAGCGGTTGCAACTTTTTGTTGACAGCACGATTTGTCGCCTCCGTTACGGCGATGACTTTATTTCCGCTTCCATTGATTACGGTACTGAATTTTATCTTGACAATATCGAGCAGTTGCACGCTAATTACGCAGCCGCCAAACAGGCGGGCGCATCAACGGCGGAACTCGATGCACTGGCAGACAGGATAACAGAGACGCAGTACCGCAACAATCCCGCACAACTGCAACGGGCGAAAGTGTTAAGCGATTTGGAACCGTTCAGACACATGACCGTGGCGGAAGTTGTGGAATTGTTCGGTAAAGGCGCGGTTTCGGAGTTGGAGATGAAAATAAAAACGCATTTCGGCGAATACATCCGACGCTTTGAGCGTGAAAACATCAACGTTGTAGATTTTGAAAATACTTTACCGTATTACAAAAAAATTGAAATGATAAACAATAAATTGACGGAATATGCAAACAATTGAGAACACCGAATTTGCAGGGTATCAAGTGCCAAAGGGAGAGGAAAACATGTACCACTGCGTTATTGAACAAAAACAGTTTGACGCTTCCACGGGTCAGAGATTGAGCCGCCCCGTGGTGCAAAAATTTGGGAAGAAATTTTTTGAGACTTTCGGCATGCACCAACTCAAACAGCAGGGTTATACAATAACCATTTTGCACAACCCCAACGACGAGAAGGTGGAAGCTGAACCCGCAAAGGGAAAAAGTAAATAATCCAACAAACAAAAAAGCACAAGGGACATGCTTACAAGAGAGATATTATTAGCTAACTCCACGCTCGCAGGGTTGAGCGCGGAACAACTTGAAGCAATTGCCACATTGTCGCAAAACGACGAAGCGGCGGTAATCGCAAAAAAAACAAGCGAAATATACGGCGGTCTTGATGCCGATATATTGGTTGCTTCAGGTGTGGAAAAGAGCGGAGGCGAAAAGACTTATGATTACGCGAAACGTGTAATCGGCGTGCTCAAAAAATCCGTTGACGGCGCAAAGGGAAACGCCGACAAAATAGCGGTATTGGAAGCCGAAAAAGCAAAGTTGCAATCCGAGTTGGAGAAAGGCGGCGGCGAAGAACTGCAAAAGCAGTTAAACCAATCGCAAACCGACTTGAAGAGCGTTATGGAAAAATATAACACTCTCAAAGCGAATTATGACAAGGCACAAAGCGACTTTGCGGCAAAGTTACTCAACACCCGTTTGGAAGCAGATTTTGCAGGCGCGGCAAAGGGTTTGAAGATAAAATCGGGCATACCGAGCGCGGCGGCGGAGATCTTGATGAAGCAGGCATTTGCCAAGCTCAAAGCTTCCCGCCCTGAATACATAGATAACGCGGACGGTACGCAGACGCTTATTTTTAAGGACGCGGACGGCGCGGTAATGCGTAACCCGAACAACACCCTTAACCCGTACACGGCGGCGGAACTCCTCCGTAAAGAACTCGGCGAAATGGGAGTGTTGGAAAACAGACAGGGAAAAGGAACGGGAACAAACACCGACCCCAACCCCGCACCCGCAGGTGTTATAGATATTAGCGGCGCGAAAAATCAACGTGAAGCCTACGAGATAATCGACAAGGCATTAACAGCACAAGGCAAAGTGGTGGGTTCACGCGCTTATCAAGATGCCATGGATGCAGCGTGGAAAGAAAATAATATCGTAACTTTGCCAAAGTAAAAGAGTTAACAAGGGGCTAAGGGTCAACCCCCGCACACAATACACATTATTAACGATAAAAAAAATAAACAATGAGCTTAGTAGCAACACGTTTACAGAATTGGCGGGTGGAGAGTCCGAATTTCGACCGCAACATGACCCGCCCCAAGGAGTACGGAGCATTGGATTTCTTTGCTGAACAAACCAACTCGCCCAACTCCATTATTTCGCAGGATTTGGCAGACAAGGCTTTTGCCAGCATGGGCAACACCGTGCAAATTCCCGTGATAAATTACGACGGAGAAGTAACCGTTTCCACATCTCGCAGTTGTGTGATAGCGGACGCGGAAAACACTTCCGCCCTTTACAATGTTGTTTGGTCTACCTTTGCAGTGGGCTTTACAATGGTGCCCGCAGCATATCTTAACAACGAGATAAGCTACGAACACGACTTTAACCGCAAGTTGGAAAAGATTAGCCGCGCTTTGGCGAACAAGCTCGACCAGGCAGCCGTTGCAGCATTGGAAGCAAACAAAACGCAGGTCTTTACCGACAAACTCAACTACACCGTAACGGGCAACACCGTTGTCGTTCCCACTCAAATGGCAACCGAGATTCTCGGAGACATTAACCCGATGATGAGGGCAAACGGCTTCCCCGAACTCGTCCACATCATAGGTAACGCAGGTATTGACAGCCTTATTCGTAAGCTGGCACAGCATGACGTTTACAACGACGTTAACAAGAGATTGGAATATGACAACAAGGTACTCCACTATTCCAACAATGTTGTTAATGAGAGTGGCAAGAACGGCACTATGTTCGCGGTAGCGGACGGCAATGTAGGTGTGCTTACCCGTGTTGACCGTGAAGCATTGAGACGTACCCAGATTAACGGACACGAGTGGGACGTTGTAAGACTGCCTTACATTGACCTGCCCGTAGGTTCTCACTACTACACGGCAGTAGGCGACCAGTCGTCTATTATGGGCGCGGCAACAAGCGACCTTACTTGTGCAGCAAAAGAATTCTTCGGCTTCAGTGTGGACGTTGCATTCTTGGTAGCTTACAACAACGACGCGGCAACCATTCCAAATCCCGTAATAAAGGCAAACATTACCGCAGGTTCTGCAAACGTACCTCTCGGCATGCCCGTTTACGTGGTTAACCCGACAGCAGGCGCGTAATAAAAATAAAAAGCAAAGTTAAAGAGGGCGGCGATTTTCGCCCGCCCTTTTTTGTTAAAACGATATGATAAGGATAAACGACATAACGACGGCTTTAAGCGGATTGGTTGGCTTCGGTTCGCCTGGAACGAGCGGTCTCGACGTGCTTAACGCGCACCCATTGTTGACGGCGGAAAATATTGAAGCGATAAAACCGAGTGAATACAACGGCAACACCACCAAAGCGGACGAGTGGTTGAAAGGTCAACAGACGGCAGCTATTGTGCAGGTGGTGCAGCGTTTTTGCGCCGATAAACAGACATGGAGGCAGTCCCGCGATATTTTGCAGCGCAAACCGTTCTTTGACGGCGCGGGAAGAATAAAAAACGTTATTGCAAACAGTAGCAAGGTAGTAGGCTTTGAGATTACACCCGTGCGCTCCATGGGGGTAACCGTGGTTATAGAGAAAATAGGCATGCAGTTTGCCCGCGCGGTTGAACCGACGGACGAATTTAATGACATTCCTGTTTACTTGTTCCACAGCTCGCAGCCTTCCCCCGTGCGTGAATTGCAATGCAGTATTAAGGCAGACGGGCGTTTTGCGTGGATAACTCCCAAAGAGCCGTTATACTTGCCTTATGTTCGTTACAACAAGCAGCAAGACACGCGAATGGGACAAGTTGGCGACGATGAACAGACAACAGTGAGTTACGACGGCACGGACACGGGCGGGTCTTGGTACTTGGTCTATTCGCAAAACGATTTGCCACAAGGTTACGAAGCCGTCAACGTTTCCAAAGATTGGAGCAGGGAACCGTGCGGCACTTGCAACATAGGCAGCTTGCAGGATTGGCGAATACTGACAAAGTACGTACAAGTAGCCCCGTTTATGGTTGCGGAGACAAAAAACGAGTTTGGGAAGTTTGACAAAAAGTTGTGGGACGTGTCCGAAATGATGTACACTCCTACGCAGTCTTACGGACTGAACTGCATTATCTCCGTGTCATGCGATTTGTCCGACTTCATCATATCGCAAAAAGACAACTTTGCGCAAGCAATACAATTACAAACAGCTTACAACCTTTTGCGAGCTATTGCCATGAATCCTTTTGCCCGCGTTAATAGGGCGCAAAGCAATGCGATGCGCAGCGACATCCTCTATGAATTGGACGGCAACACCGAGGGAAGACCCACGGGAATAGGCTACCGACTTGAACAGGCGTACAAGGCTTTGAGGATAAGCACCGAGGGAATAGACAGGATTTGCCTGGCATGTGCGAACAAAGGAGTTAATTACACAATAGCATAAATTACAGAAATGGAAAACGCAAATAAATTCAAAGTAGTAAGGGACATTACCGTACTCGATTGCAGTACGCCGTACATGTTTGAAAAAACGAAGAAGTACATTGCCAATAAGTACAAAGGACTGGGAATTGCCGATGATGCGATGCTCGCGAAGCTTTGGGAAAATGTTGAAGTAGATTATTCTCAAATTATATATCCCACCGTCGTAGACTTCGAGTTGACGAAATACGACACTGAAACCGTCAACGCTGCATTCGAAGAACTCTATAATTTGACCGGGAAATACACAGATAATAATGGGGACATAATTGATATTATTGATTTCATAAAAAAAGTAAATCAACTCCCCGTTTTTATTGGAGAATTTAACAACATGGCGGGCTATTTTTCCCTGGAAATTCTTGCAAATTACGATAGTAGTTACGATAAGGGTACGACATTGTACACCTCAATTGGTTGGGGGGATTCCCGCAAAGACAAAGAAGTTGCCGTTGAGACATTACAAAAGGGCAATCCGTTCTTTTGGTCGTTTGTTAATTGGGTAAAGAACTATGTTGTCAATACATTAAAGCGTCTTCAATATAATCTCGTAGTAATTCTTAAAAAGCTCAATCAAGGCATGCCCGCTGCGACAACAACGAAAAAGGGCGCGGTAAAAATGGCGGGAAAGGTTGACGCGCTCGCGGATAGTGCAACACTTGCGCAGGCGGTAGAACGCTTAAACACGCTAATCGCCCAACTGAAAAGTGCGGGAATAATGTCGGAAAACTAATGCAGGGGCTGGCGGCTATCTTAGACAAGAAAAAACGCGTGGAAGACTTTTTGCAAGGAATCCAAAGCGGCGAATATATCATGCGCGTACTCACTGACAACGAAGAAGCTATTTGCAAGCTGAATTCAGAAACGCAGTTATACGAACGTGGTATTGACGCAACAGGCGTTAAGATAGCCGATTACGCACCTTATAAGCCGTTTACTATTGAGGTAAAAAGAGCAAAGGGGCAACCCACTGACCGCGTAACACTACGAGATACGGGGGCTTTTCACAAGTCTTTTTATCTCGTGGTCGACACGGACAAAGTTACTTTTTACGCCTCCGATAAAAAAACGGCAAAACTCATTAACAAGTACGGCGGGGAAATTTTCGGTTTGACCCCGCCGAACTTAGATACTTTAATTACTGATTATATTTTCCCCGCTTTGTCGTATGCGGGCAAAAAACTTATATATGGACTACCTACTTGACGGCGTGGCAAAGGAATACGCCGAAAAACTCAACGATACATTGCACAGCGGGCAATTTTACGGACGTGCTGAAAGGCTCGTGCGCCTCAATGCGGACGGGAAAAAAATCTACACTCCTAACTACTTTGAAGAAAGCAAAGCATGCTACACCGAGTTAATCCCCGACGACAGCCGTTTTTTGTACGGTTTTTTTTACGCAGGAGACCCGCAAGAGGTGGAATACACCGATAACGTAGCTTTTACCGTTACATCTCCAATGTCCTTTATCGTGTGGTTTAATATGGTGGCACTTGGTAATGCTTGGAACTTCCGCCAAAGGGACTATATAAAAGCCGCATTTCTTGACCTCTTTAACGGACGACTTGGCATCCGTTCAGGGCGTTTTACAATAAAAAAAGTCTATGAGCTTGCCGAAAACATTTGGCGCGGCTTCAGTTACGACGAGATAGACAACCAATTTTTAATGCAACCTTATTGCGGTTACCGTTTTGAGGGCGAGATGACCGCGGCACAAAATTGTCATATAGAGCTATGATTAATTACTTATGCACCGTTGTTATTGTGGCTTTGGCTGCTGCCTGGCTACTTTTGCTCCTTTCCAAGTGGGGCGTTATAGAGTGGCTGCAAGTACACGGAAGCGATTTTGTTCACAAGCTCGCTTCATGCTACTTTTGTTTGTCATGGTGGTGCTGCGTGTTCGTTACCGCCGTGTTTATCTCGGTAAATTTTGTTATCTTTGGAGTGTTCCACGTGGAACATTTATTTATACCCGTATTGGCTAACTCGTTGACGCGCAAACTATTATGAGCATAATAAAGATAGGAAAATTTACCGTTGAAATATACGACGACATAGAAAGCCTGCCCGTTGTCCGCTACCACAAATATAGCAAGATGCTACTTGTGGACGCGGGAATAGGTAGCGGGGCGGGGGCTGCAAGCGAACATTTGACAAAAATAGCCGCCTTTGTGAGACAAGGCAAAACGGCGGAGGCTTTGCAGGGTTTGGAAAATCTCGTGCAGTCGTTGGAGTTTTCAGCCTCTGAATTAAACCCCAAAATGTTAGCCTTTGCCGCGCTCGTTAAGTCGGTGGACGGCGAACCGATAACAGACATAACGGACGAGGGTTTGCAAAAAACGGCAAAGATGTTTGACGGCGAACCAATGGGAGATGTAGCGCACGCTTTTGCGGGCGTTAAAAAAAAAATAGATGATTCATTAAGGCTTTATTTTCCGAATTTTTTTGAAGATTCGGAAAGCAAAGAATATTATGACAGATTGCGCCGTCGTGTGTTGTGTCAGTTGGAAGCGATACGCAACGGCGGCGCGAACTGTCTTAATGCGGAACTTGACAAAACCACCGACGACGTACTTACGTTTTACAAACCTCTACAGTACGCAGGTAGTGCAGGCATGGAGGTAAGGCACGACAAAGGTTTTGAAAGCCTTTGTGTCGCATTAGCCGAAAATTTGCATATAGATGCAAAAAAAATGTCTGTAATGGAATACTATAACGCCGTTGAATATGCACAAGAGCGAGCGAAAGAGACCAAAACAAAAACACGCAAAAAATAAACAATCATGGCATTAGGAAACACGAACCCGATAAAATACAGCGACTTAATAAGTCCCGACGACAGCATAAGCACCCTTATTAAGCAGCTCGACGAGTTAAGCGATGCTTATGTAAACATGAGCAAAAATGTACGGGAACAGGCGGGCGCACTGGCTACCAATCTGCGAGGAGTAAGCGGAGCAACCGAGGCGGGACGCAAAGCAATACAAAACGCCTCAACCGATGCGGACAGGCTGGCAAAAGCGCAGAAAGCTCTCAACGACGCGGAAAGTGAAACGAATATCCGATTGCAGGAGCTTAAACAGGCGCAAAAGGAGGCAAACGACATTGCAAAGGTAACGGCGCGTCTCAACCGCTCGCAGGAAGGAAGCTACAACCGCTTGGCAGCTATGTACAAGATGAACATGATGCACCTCAACACCATGAGCAGGGAGATGCGCGAGAACACGGCGGCGGGTAAGAAACTCGAAGCAGAAACACGTGCAATCTACGAGGAAATGAAGAGGTTGCAGGCGGCAACGGGCGCACATCAACTGAACGTCGGTAACTATCGAGAAGCGGGGGACGCGGTGGCGGAATACGGAGAAAAGCTCAAAGCCACTTTAGGGTTGAACAGTAATTTTGGCGAGGCTTTACTCGCTTTGGGACGCAACAGCGGCGAAGCAAAGAGCGCGCTCGAGGGTCTGAAAGGCGGTTTTGCCGCACTTGGGAAAACCATGCTGACACTTGCCACCAACCCCGTTTTTTTGGCTATTGCAGGAGTAGCGGCGGCGGGCGCGGCGTTCAAATGGTGGTATGATTACAACTCGGGACTGGTAGAGGCTACACGATTAACCCAACAGTTTACACAACTGACAGGTAGTGCGTTAAAGGATTTACGGGACGAAATTAGCGGCATTAGCGACACTTTCGGTACCGATTTCCGTGAAACGTTGCAGGCAACCAACAGCGTAGCAAAGCAATTTGGCATAAGCTACGAACAGGCGGCGGATGTCATAAGCAAAGGCTTTGTGGCGGGCGCGAACGCAAACGGCGAATTTATCGACACACTCAAAGAGTACCCCGCTTATTTCAAGGAGGCGGGAATAAGCGCGTCCGATTTTGTGGCTATCATTGCAAAAAGCAATCAAGAAGGCATCTTCAGCGACAAAGGCGTGGACGCTATAAAAGAAGGTAATTTACGTTTAAGGGAGATGACCACCGCAACCGCGAGCGCACTCGAGGGCATAGGCATAAGCAGCAAAAAAGTACAAGAGGACTTGCAAAGCGGAGCAAAGACCACTTGGCAGGTCATGCAAGAGGTTTCGCAAAAGCTCTCGGAATTACCCGAATCGAGCAGCAAAGTAGGTACTGCAATAGCCGACATCTTCGGTGGTCCAGGCGAAGACGCGGGATTGCAATACCTCACAATGTTAAAGGACATCAAAGGTGGAATCGACGACGTAATAGAGAAGCAGGGTGAGATGTCAACATCGTTGTTAGAAGTCAACAACGCGGCAACGGAGTGCAAAAAGGCTTTCAATAACTTGTTCGACTCCACTGGAGGGGATTTCGAGACCTTTACAAACCGCTTAAAAATAGGTCTTTACGACACTTTAACGGGCATACTCATTACCGTTAAAGAAGTGGGCGCGTGGTGGAAGAATACATTTAACGCCATGAACAACGCGCTCGGGGGATTTTTGTCGAGCGCAATAAAAAAGATAGCAGAAACAAACAGCTTTCTTGCGCCTCTTATTAAAGCCTACGATTACTTTGCCGCTAAAGGAAAATCACAAAGAGAATCGTCCGCACTATTCAATGCAGGTGCACAAGCAGGCGGCGCAATAGCCTCACTTGCAAAAAGCGGAGGAGGAACAAAAACGGGAACACAACCCGCCCAAACGAGCGGCGGCAAATCCACAAGGAGAACGGCACGAAAGACGGACGCGGCAAAAGCATTGGAAGACGCTTACAAAGCCGAAGTAGCGGCAATGCGCAAATGGGAGGATACCAAGACCGCCGCAATGGAGGACGGCGTGGAAAAACGCCAACTAATAATAACACAGCAGTACGGCAGACAGATAGAGGACTTGCGCCACCGTCTCAACACAGAGAAAAAACTCACTGTAAACGAGCGCAAAGATATAAACGCCACTATCTTGCAGCTTGAAAGAAACATGCAGCAGGAAAGTGCGAAAATATACGCGGAATACGACAAAAAACAATTGGAACGCCAAAAGGCCGCTATAACGTTGCAACTTGATGCGGCAAAGAAAGGCAGCGCGGAAGAACTGAAACTAAAGTTGCAACAAATTGAGACGCAAAAACAAATAGACCTTGCAGCAAACGCAGCTTTGCCGGCATCGCAAAGAGTGAACGGCGAACTAATCACTGCAAAGTACGGAGCGCAAGCCGCCGAAACGGTCAAAGGGTACATCCCTGAAGTAAAGGCAAAGACACAAACGGAAGAACGCGCGAAAAGAATAGCGGAAGAACAACAGACGATTACCGAGCTAATCGCAGCCGTGGAAGCGGGAGAGATACAGGTAGGAGAGTCGCAAATTAACGCACTGCGTAAACGTAGCGCGGCACTGACAGAGGAGGCTCGTAACTTAACCCGCGACTATGTGAGAGAGGTAACCGCCGAAGCGCAAAAAGTATTGGAAAGCGTGAACATTGATTGGTCAAAGCCTATTGACGGGACTAAAGCTATACAACAGCTTTTTTACGACTTGCAAGACGCTTTCAGTGGAGACCAGACAGAAGACAAGATAAAGGCAGTTGCGGAAGCCTTTAACCTATTGACGGGCGCACTCAACCAAGCGGCGGCGGCACGTATTGAAGAAGCAAACGCGGCGGTAGCACAGGCGAAAAAGGACATCAGCAGCGCACAACAGGCGTTAACCTATGAACAGCAGGCACGCGCGGCAGGTTATGCGAACAATGTAGCTTTGGCACAAAAAGAATTGGAAACGGCGAGGAAAAACGAAGCCAAAGCGTTAAGAGACCGCAAAAAGGCTCAAAGACAGCAAGCCGCAATACAAACGGTTCAGCAAATCGGCAACTTGGTAACCGCGAGCGCGTTAATATGGTCGCAACTCGGTTTCCCCGCAGCTATTCCAGCCATTGCGACAATGTGGGCGAGCTTTGCCGCCTCAAAGGTAATAGCCGCAACATTGACAAAGAGCAGCGGCGCACAAGATGCATCCGAGACATACGGAGACGGCACGGTGGAACTATTGCAAGGCGGTTCGCATCAGAGCGGACACGACATCGATTTAGGACGCAAACCCGACGGAACGCGCCGAAGAGCGGAGGGCGGCGAATTTTTCGCAGTAATCAACAAACGTAATAGCAGGCGTTTCCGCCGTGTAATACCCGACGTTATTAACAGCCTCAACGACGGCAGTTTCGCCACAAAATACATGCATTCCTACGATAGTACGGGGCTGACCGTTAACGTAGGTGCGGCGGATAATCTCGACGGACTTAAAAGTGATGTGAAGCGCATAAGAGAGACCGCCGAAACCCGCAACTACATAGACGCGGAAGGGCGTAACGTTTTGGAATACAAAAATTTGAAAAGAATAACAAGATGAAAAATCCGTTATATAGATTTTATTTCCCGCGTAATTTCACGCGGGATAATTACGCATTGTTCGCAGGCGGCACGGTGCATGCAATGCAGGGCTTTTGTTACACTGAAACATACACAGCCGTAACGGGGCGCGAATTTCGCACCGATTGGAACAGTACGCAGGCGGTGCAGGGAATTTTTTACAACGCGGCTAAAGAGCCAATCGGTTATTGGGGCTATACTCACAACCTTTCCCATAACGTTGTTACATGCCCAGCAGGCACGGCGTACATCCGCGCAAATTGGGACATGGACAAAATAAATACCGCTTATCTTGGCAGTGTTGACGGCACGGATAATTGGTTGGCAACGCGCCGTTGTTATCCTAATTACAAGGACGATATAACAATAGAGATTGAAAGAGAAAGCGGGCAACAGTTTTACCGCAAAAAATGGGGTGGAAAGCTGACATTTTACGGCGCGGATTACGACTACCTTTTAACGGGCGGCGTTCACCGCGTTAATTACTTACTATTGCAGGCTTCCGCCGACGGCGGAAAAACGTGGGTCAATTATCACAAGTCTCAATTTGCTTTAACGGACTGCACGGTGAACATGGACGACAAAACGATTGAGGTGCAGCCCGAGACCTTCGACAACTACACCAACATTTTGGCGGGAATGGAAAAGGAATATAATTTAATTGACCTTTTGCCCGAGTTTTGCCCCGTTGAGTTGTCAAAGCGTCCGTTAATACAATTGTACGTGCCTGGTGATAGCGTTATTTCGTGTTTTTTGGGGGGTACTACATGGGAGCAGGACGCAAATGAAACCACTAATGAAAAGACACTTCGTAAAACTTATAAATTCGGTCTTTGCAACATACTGAAAGAAATACAGCTAACAGGCACAGGCACACCCGCAGACCTCGGATTGTATACGGGGCGCATGGCGCAAGGCTCAACACCAAACGAGTTTAACGGCAAAATGTGGAGTGAGAGCCGCGATTATTACTTATACATATCGCAGGGCTTGACGCTCGACAAAGAAGACGACTATACATGGACGCTCGTTGGGGACGTACTTGTGGAATACTGCCGTGCCTCTGATGATGTGGCGTTATGGAGATACACCCGCACGGGGTCAACCTCTCCGTTTGACAATTTGACTTTTACTCTTTCACCCGTTGAGGGGACAGGGGCAACAGGGGACTTGTATGCCGATATGTCAAGTTATAACGTGTATGGTCGTTATCTCGTAGACGTTGAGAGCATCAACGGCACGGCGGCGGTAAAGATACCCGCCGACGACATTACCGACAACAGCAGAAATTACAAATACGCCTTTGCTTATGCGCAAGACGTGTGCTACTTGTCGTATAATTACACTGAAACCCCCACGCCTTACGGGTTGGCGGATAACGGGAAATACTTTGCACCACCAGCGGACGGGCAAAAATATTACCCGATAGCGCAAAGCACATGGCGGTACGGCTCGTTGTGGTTTGCTTTTGACCGCAACGACGCGGGATTGGAAGTGCCTGGGCGCAAACGTTACATATTGCGGGACGCTTACAAGTTGAGCAGTGTTATTAACGTACTACTTAAAAAAATAGCCCCCGATGTCGTGCATGAGGATAAAGAGGAGTACAGTCGTTTTTTGTACGCTGCAAAAAACCCACTGAATAAAGCCCCGAACGCCCGTTTAATCATATCGCCCAAATCTAACATCACAAACGGCGAATACCAGACACCAGCACAAAAGGCTCCCATAACATTGGCAAATGTCTTGACGGCTCTTGCAAATCTGTACCGCCTCTATTGGTACGTAGAGGACGGCAAACTAAAGCTCGAACACGTGGAATGGTTCAGGCGCGGCGGAATTTATGACGCGCAAATGCAAATAGGCACTGACTTAACAAAATTATACAACATCCGCAACGGCAAGCCATGCGATTACACCCAAAACCAATATTCGTATGACAAAGAGCAGATGCCGAGCCGTTACGAGTTCGCCTTCATGGACGAATGCAGCGATATATTTGACGGGAAACCCATTAACGTGCTTTCGGAATTTGTTGATGAAAGCAAAAAAGAAGATATAAATGTTCCGAATATCACAACCGACATTGACTACATGTTGCTCGTTCCTAATGAGATAAGCGAGGACGGGTTTGTTTTATTCGCCGCACACCCCGCCGAAGCGATAACGGACAACTTGGATTACCCCTTTGAGGGGTACGGAATTGATGTAGGCGGAAACTTTCGTTATACAGTTCCGCGAATAAACGTGGACGCTTTGGCACGTGGCAAGGCGGCAACGCTTGTACTGACTGCGAGCGGCGGCGGTAGGGGCATTGTGTCGTGGTTTGACGATGCAGGCGAAAAGTTAACCGTCCCCGATGTTATTTTCTGGGCGGACGGCACAACACGGGCTTTATCCGTTACAATCCCCGCCACTGCAACACAGCTCGCTATCTATGCGTCGGGACTTGTGCAGGCTCGTGTGCAGTCGTTAACGGTTGGGGACATGTGGCAACTGCCATTCACACGCATATATTACGACGGCGCGGAACATCTTGCACAAAACGGAGAACTGGCAATGCCCTACTTGCAGCCGTGGTGTTGGGTGTACGACATGCCCGCGCCCGCTTTGGAAATAAACGGGCAATACACAGGCGCGCAAAGTATTCAGAGGCTCAAAAAACAATCGCTAAAATATCCTGCGGGGCTTAAACCAGACACGGCGAAACTTGTCAAAACGAGCGTCGGTGCGGGCGTAATTACCAAAATATCTGTAACTTTGGAAAGTCTAACAGGAAACGCAACATTGCAGCATGACACAGACTGAAAACAATAATTATAACCCGCTGCCATGGTATGACAGTGTAAAAAAACAGGACTTCCGCAAGTGGTACGCTTACGGTGCGGTGTATCCTCTCTTTGCGCCCGCGAATATCTTGATTCCGTGGCAGATAACAAGAGACCACCGAACAAACAATATTACGGCGGTGGAGATGTACGACAAGACAGGCACACTGATAGCGAACATCACTCAACCCATGTTAGACGCGGGGTTGCAAATCGTGCAAACTGAAGATTGCCCCGGCAAAGACATAATCATTTATCCCGCAAATCAGTACATGGCAACCGATATGCAGAACGGGCAATATTATTTGCGGTTAACCGACGGCGTGCAAGAGTGGTACAGTGAAGTGCTTACAATAGTGCAGGATATTACACCATACCTTCGTATTGAGTGGAGTGATGTAGAAAATGCCGTGTTTGATTCGGGCGTTATCGTTTACCGGGACCCGATAAAATACCGCAACTTGTTGTATTTCAATGCATCAATAGGCAAACCCGATTACGATTTCGAGGAAACGGGAGAAAATCGGGACGGCTATTATTTTGCTGAAAAACAAGTTTCCACAAAAACGTATAAATTTACCATTTTAGCCCCCGAGTATTTGTGCGATTGCATGCGCTTCATCAGATTAAGCGACCGTGTAAGCGTCAACGCGGGCGGGGTGGATTATAATTGTGATACTTTTTTAATTACCCCAAAGTGGGAGGGCGCGGGCGCACTGGCATCCGTGGAATGCGAGTTTACGACGCAAACGGTTGTGAAAAAAATCGGTCAAGGTTACATCAAGGAAACGCACGGAGATTACAACAACGACTTTAATAACGACTATAACAACGAATAATGAATTGGCAACGACTTAAAACGGCGGTTGCAGCCGTCATTAAACAAAACGGTAATCAAGACATAACGGGCAAGGTGTTGCAAGACACTTTGCTATCAACGATAAACAATATTGGTGCAGGCAGGACGTTTGCAGGATTTGCAACACCCGAGACAAACCCAGGCACACCCGACGGTAATGTTATATGGTTCGCCACGGCGGAGGGCGTGTATTCCAATTTTTCCGCTCTCAACCTTACTGGACGCAACTTGTTTATGCTTTACAACACTGCGAGCGGGTGGGAATACACTGCAATAGACATAGGTGCAACGCTCGACTTGCAAATTAACGGTTCGGCAATAGCCCACTATTCCACAGCTTCACAAATAGACCTCTCAAAAGCGGCGGACGGTCATTATTTGACCGATACGGGCAGCAACGGTAATCCCCGCGGGATAACAATCATTGCAGGCGGGCGCATCGTTAATGATATAGACGTACAGGATAACGCCGTGTACGTTACTACTGATAACGGACACTTTTGGTTTGCTCCGCGCGGGCGTGCCAAATGGTCGGATTTGGGTTCACTCGGTGGAGTACCAGGCAAAGACGGCGCAAACGGAGAGGACGGCAAAAATGCTGAATACTATACGCTCGTACCCATACAAGAGTTGTTGGCAGTCAATAACAGCGGCGTAATAAGCGGCACACTTAATTACAATGTCATGCACGTAGTAGGAGACAGCCGCACCCCCGTAGCATTGAGTGCAACTACATATTGGAGGTATAAGACCCCGAAAGGTTCCACGTGGAACAATGTAAAAAAGTCTGGTGGAGTGGCAGTTACGTGGGAAACAAGTGCAGACCCATCGAAGTACTTGACCGTGGAACTAATCGTTAACGGTTCGACCGTTGACACGCGCACGGTGAACGTGCTTGTAAGCATTGACGGATACAATCTTAGCGTTCACTTAACCAACCTTCTTATAAACTCGAGCAATAACGCCATGGAAAACATTTCGGCGTTACAAACCTCGCAAATAGAGTTACGGCAGGACTTTGCCGCCATGTCAACAAGGCAGGGAGAGACGGAAGCAAAGGTTGCAACCTCCGTTCAGTACGACCCTGCCACTGGGAAAATTACAAGCAAAGTCAACATCTCCGCCGATCAAATCGACATTCAGGGCGCAATAACGGCAAACGGCGAATTTGGCATTGATAAATTCGGGAACGTCATAACAGGAACGGCGTTAAGCCCCTCGTCGGGTGCGTTAACGTACATCGTAGAAGACAAAAGCAATCTTGTGTTTGAGAACAACATAACCGTGCAGCTTCCATGCGACCCCGAATATATCGGGCGGCGTTTGTTAATTTTATCGCAGCCGCGCCACAATAGCGCGGGAACGGTGTTGAAGCCAGGCACGAACACCCCGATAACGGACATCGCACAAACGGGCATCATCACAATAAAGGCGGCGCGTGTCCTTAACAACTGGGTGTATGGGCACAACAACGGCAATAATATATATGCAACTGCGAAAGACACAAGCGACCCCGACGCGGTTAAATCCGCGCTCGCAGGACTGCAATACTTTGGAGGCAACGTCATTGTTAAACAAGGCACGTCCTTTGTACTTCCGTCCGTCCTTACAGTGCAGTGTGGTTATATTGAGTTGCTCGGCATCCCGTACACAGAAAATAACTTGTACGCGGCAAAAAGCCCCGTGAAAGGCGGCAACAAATACATCGTACACATGACAAGGAGCGACGACGGACTAATAGACGACACCGACACCGTTAACGGCATTATTGACGTTACACCGACCACGGAAGCGGATAGCCCGATATTCGGGCAACCTAACAGCCCGTGGCATGAGGTACCACAGTTGTGCCAATGGGTAGTTATTAATGTAAACGCGGAAAATTTTACAAAAACTTACTAAGATGATAAATTTTATTAAAAAGAATTTTTTGATAATAACGGGGGTAATACTCTCGTTATGCCTTATAGGCGTGGGCATTTACGGCAAAATAGAAGACGACAAACAACCGTCATATAATGTCAAACTGCAAGTAATTAACAAAGACAGTTCCCGCATCGTGGAGATTGAAACACACGGCTTCCCGCATCTAAACAAAACGAAAAAAGGGTATGAATTAACGGATTACTCTTTTGTTTTGTTTGAGACAAAAGATAGTTGTAAGATTTTGAAAATAACAAAGCTATGAACAACGTACAACTGTTCGGCGGTGTGTGGGGATTGTTCTGCCTACTCGTTTTTGTTGCAATAGCCGTTGACTTAGTTAGCGGCTGGCGCAAAGCTACTGAACGCCACGAGGCACACACGTCCTACGCCTTATCCCGCACCATTAGCAAAGTACTTATGTACCAAGGTGTCATGATAGTAACGGGGTGTATTGATGTCGTGTTGTCCGTGTGCCATGTAACGCAGTTGCTGCATGTCGTATTACTCGACAATTTGCCCGTCATGAGTGGTTTAATGTGTGTTTTACTTTGTTTAGTCGAGTTAAAAAGCATCTACGAGAAAGCCGAAGACAAAAGCCGCCGAAGACTGAAAGAGACCGCCGAAATTTTATCCAAAATCCTACACAACGGCATGAATGCCGACGAACTGAAAAAATTTTTACAAACCTCAAAACATGTCGAAGATGAACAAGTTAAAGAAACTGTTGCAAAGAATTGACGAAGCGGTGGGAACAATCCCGCTCGACTACACACTGCATGTAATATGCTCGGGAACCATTGCGGGCGTTATAATGATGATAGCAGGCTCGTGCGGATGTACTTTGTTGCAATCATTACTGTTGTCGTTGCTTGTTACAATGATGATAGGCATATTCAAAGAGGTCTTTATAGACACCCTAATTAAGGGCAAGCAGGTTGACGACCAGGATATAAGTGCGGACGTTGTGGGCGCAGCTCTTGCAGTGTTTTTAATTGTGTGTAACGTCTTGATATTTAGATAAATGGAAATTTTGTTAGATAGGTTCGCGAAAAAAGAAAGCTACACTATAAGCCGCGTGTATGTTAACGGGGAACGTTTCGGCGACGGCGAACGTTGGTGCAGCGCATTGGAGGACACCGACCGAGGATTATTCCAAGGTATGGCGTTAAAAGAAATCTATAAAAGAAAGATAAAAGGAAAAACCGCCGTTCCACGTGGAACATATCAAATACAAATTACTTATTCGCCACGTTTTAAGCAAAATTTGCCGTTGCTTGTGAATGTGCCAGGCTTTACAGGGATTCGTATCCACGCGGGGAACGATGCCAAAGATACCGACGGGTGTTTGCTTTTGGGCGAGAATACCCAACGCGGGAAGGTGTTAAACTCCCGTTATTGGTGCGCTCGAATGCAAACGTTTTTGCAAAACGCAATCAACAGGGGCGAAAAAATAACCATTACAATAAGATGAGAGCTAAAACAATAGCTTTGTTTGTGTGCTTTTGTTGCATTTTGGCAGGCTGCAAAACCGTACAAAAAACAACATCCGAAGCAAAAGAGCTTGTGAAAATCCGTGTGGATACAATTGCAACCCGCGACACGGTGCGAATAGTAGACCGAGACAAAGACAGTACAATAATAAAGACCGTTAACGACACTGTTTATGTGGAACGTTGGAAAACCCGAAAAATATACGCTAACAGGGTGGCGGAGCGCGTCAAAGTGGAGATAAAAACAGACACCGTGCAAATATCTCGCACGGTGCTGAAAAATGAAAAACCGAGAAAAATAGTGCCCATGTGGGCGTTATGTCTTGGTGGAGGTGTTATATTGATGTTTGTTTGTTTTAACAGGCGGGGCAATTAACCCCGCCTATTGTCTTAAAATCGAACGTCAACGCTATACACGTAATCAATAGAGCCTGCATCGTTATAATGCTCTGTTATATAAACGGTTAAGCCGTCCCATGAGTAATCGGGGAGATACGATTCAAACTCGAGCTTCTGTGTGTCTCCCGTTGAAAGTCCTTCTAATTCGCTTTCATTATTCGCTACGGTGTAGCCGTAATCTTGCAACTTGTTTATAACTTCATTCTTCAACTGTTCGGGTGTCCATGTGGGTTCGTAGTTGATTGCTTCTTTACTGATAATTGTTTCCATTTTGCTTTGTCTTTAATTGTTATTACTTTGTTTGTTTCAACAATGCAAAGATACGACATGTTTTATTTATTGCCAAATTTTTAGAGTTAAATAGAGTTAATCATTCTCTTTTTCTTCTTTCACAAAATCCGCGCCCCACGCAAATACGGCGGCAAGGAACAAAAACGGTGTATTAAACAAGCTCGCTACTGCGAACACGGCGGAAAGGATAAAAAACAACTTATTCATAGTTCTGCAATGTAAACGTCAATAATGTTGATTATTCTATGTAATTCTTCTCTGATTCTGTTATATTCTTGTTCTTTCCATTCTTCAAATTCCGCGCTGTTATGGTCTTCAGGAACATGCACGCCGTACTCATAAGTAAGTCCGTCGATGTCGTCTAACTCTATAAGATGGTCAATGTTGAGACGGTCGAGACCGCATTGTACCGATGAAATGATAATTAATACGACTTCTTGAATTAATTTTTTCCGCATATCGGGATTCCCACCCATTATAATTCGGTGTTCGTTCCTATTCAATTCGTTGCGCAATCTCTTAATTCTCTCGATTGTGTCCTCTAAGTACATTTTGTTTATTGCTTCCATTTTGCTTTGTTTTTATTGTTTGTTTTTTATTACAATGCAAAGATACAAACAAACTATATTCCATGCAAATATTTAGTATTAAAAAAACTTAAAAACAAAAGAAAAACGGGCGGCTGTAGCCCCGCCCGAAAACCAAAATGTTGAAACAAAAAAACAAATCAAAATAGAACGAATAAAAGCACGCTACAGTTATATTGCTAAGTAATTGTACATCAGTGTTCTAAACTCTTCAAAAGTCCGAACTACTGTATATTTATACGCTCCGTGTTTATTAATTAAGCGTTCCCAATTTTTTTGCGCCTCCGATTGGCGGGCGGTCTTTGTTGCCGCCTTAAACTCAATACAGAGACCCGCGTACCCCTTGGAAGGTACAAGTAATAGCATATCCGCCACACCTGCAACAACGCCCTCGGCTTTTAACAAAGCTGCTTCAATGCGACTACGCCCGCCACCGTTCGGGACGGCGAAAAGCAGCCCCCGAAATTCTGGATATTGCAAATTGAACCACTGAAAGCAAGCGGTTTGCAAGCGATGCTCGGGGTGTCTTCTTCTCGTTATCATGTTACAAAGGTAGTTTTAATTTACGATTCCCACGAATTTCAGTGCGATTTTCCGCGTCTCTTGTAAAATCTCTACAATTGTTTTCGCGTTGCAGTCGTCTTGTATCTCGTAAATTGCGGAACCGTTGCATGTTATGTATAACTTCCCGTCTTTTTCCGTTATGCGGTAACGGCTTTCCACTTCTGCAACTTGTGCCGCTTTCTTCGCGGCTTTCAGCATCTCGATTTTTTTCTTAAAAAATTCCGTTAAGTTCTTCATTTTATTCCCTTTTGTAAATATTTTTCCAAATTTCTGCATTTTATCCACTGCAAAAACTCTTTTAGCAAAAGCTTGTTATCCTCTTGTAACTTGTTGTACCATACGCAGTTAATAGGGGGCTGTATGGGGTTCAGTGGAAGCCCGCGCACATCGTCCCCGTGTTTCTCGAGCTTGTAGCCGTCGAAAGCAAACAAATCAAAGGAAAAATATTGGCATTCAAAGAGTTCCATGTAAAACCTCCATTGTGCGGAGTTAATATAATCCGCGTCATTTATAGTGCTGTACTTGGTTTTTATGTCTCTGATTTCCAACCCGTTAATAATATCGGCGCACCCTGTTACCACAACGTCGTCATACTCCTTATATGTGCGTACCTCGTGTATTGCGGCGGGATATTTTCGGGCGTACCGTTCAGCGGTTGCAACTTGTTCGTCATCAAGTATGGCAGCGTCGTCTCCTATTCCTATTCGCCAGCCTTGCGGGGTTGGTTCGGTCTTCTGCTTATTGTAATAAGTAAACGAGCGTTCTCCCGCTTCCACGCGTGTTGCAAGTCCGAGACGTTCAACGGCTTGAAGGCTCCCGAGTTCGACAATCTTATGGAACGCCGAACCGATGCGCGTGTATTCGTTGCCCGTGAACTCCTGCGTAATGTTTTCAATTACATTTTGTTCCGTGATAAAATCGTATTCGCCGCAAATAAAGCGGCGAAACGATTCCAACTGTGTAACTCTTATAACGGGTTTCATTTTGCAACCTCTTCTTTTTCAGTGGGTTTTTCTATCTTTTCAAACTTTTTGGTTTCGGGATTAACCGTTATACCTTTGGCTTTAAGCTCTTTAACCATTTTAAGACAAAACGCCTTGCGTGCCACGGGTGCAAGTTTTTTCGCTTTCTCCGCCATCTTGTTTGCCGCCTCGGCGGTATCACATTGGGCAAGTTCCACGTTTGCCGCTTCAATGGCTTGTAATGCCTGTTGTTGTGCTTCGCCGTTGCTTTGGATTGCCTTTTTTACGTCCTCAATAATTTTTTTGCAAAAATACTTGAAATCCTCACTTCCATATTGAGGAATCTCTATTGTAGGTAATTGTGCAGTATTCTTTCCTACTCTGGTGTCGGTAGGCTCAAAAGATAGCACGCGCTTCCCGTTATTTTTGCAAATATATCCGACCATATCTGCAATGCGCACAAGCAAGTCTTTGCTTTGTCCCGTGCAGTCAGGAGCGTGGCGGATTACATCACCGTCTTGCGTCTCTTTGTCATGACAAATAAAAATAATGTCTTTCCCAGCTGCTCGCAGGATGTTCACAAAGGCGCGGAATTGGTCAGCCATTTCGCCAAATCTTTTAAGAGAATTGGTAGCTAGCTTATAATTAAGCTGCACAACGTAAGCACTCAGGTAGTCATCCAGGCACGCCTTTGCGGTGTCAATTATTATTGTTGAGTAGTCCGAGATAATGCCTTTCATCTCGGTATTCCCCAAATTTTCAGCGTTATAAATATCCTCCCATTTGTTGGCGGTAATTGTGTCCACACGTTGGCAGGCGCGGTCAAATCCTCGGTCGGTGTCAATTAATAGAGGATTCTCCGCTGTGCATGCCATGGAAGTTTTGCCCGTGCCGGGCGTGCCATACAATACCATAATAATAGGACGTTGTGGTAAAAGTTCGTTTTTCTTTATAAAAGCCATTTTTGTTATATTTTTAATGATTATTTGTTATTAATTTCCTTACCTTCTATATATGCCTGTATAATAGGCAATAGTTTTTTCGCTTCTTCTCCGTTCATATTCTGTTCTCCTTAAAGTAATCCTCCTTGTTTTTCTTGCTTAGCCACCAATCAAGCACCTCGCACTCATCGATAAAGTCGGAGTAGTAGCCTTGTGTCCTCAATGTCCTTATCGCCCTTAGGTACACTTTTTCAACGAAGCGGGGAAAATTCCGCAAGTCTTTCTCGGCTTTATTCCTTGTCCCCATGGGACAGAGTATGCACCCTATCCGTTTATATCCCATGTCGTACAGGGAGCAATGTGGAATGCCGTGATAATTGAGGAACCCCCACACGTCTGCGTCCGTCCAATCAAGAATTGGATTAATAATTACCTTGTCCTTGTTGCCGACACAATGCACGATTTCCTTTCGCTCCGCCGAAAAGAAAGTGTTCTCGTCCAATTCCACAAGTTCTTCTCCGTTGATGTCATAACTTCCGCCGTTCATCTCCACCGCGTTGCGCTTTTTTCTTCTCGCACTTTCGGCGCGTCTTATGCCTGTGGCGGTTACGCTTCCGCGTCCGGCAAATTCTTTGAACTCCGAGCAACAGTATCTTATTATTCTTGTCGGTAACACGTGCATCCTGGTTATTAACTTGTACATCGTTGTCCTCGGACGGTTAAGATGCACCTGCGGATAGTTTTTGCGCACAAAGCGCACGACCTGCGGAGGGTCAACGGAGGTAAGCTGCATTTCCGCATGATGCCTTACACCAGCCATTTCCGCGAGTGCGAGCAAGACTTGGCTGTCCTTGCCCCCGCTGAAAGCAACATGTATTCCGCGTGCGTCCATTTTGAGCGCGAGGGGTTCGGCGCGGCGGAAGAACGCCACCGCCTCGGCTGTGAGCCTGTCAATACGTGCCTTTGTTGTATTCATCGTCTTTTTTTTTCTTCTTGCAAAATAGATTCCACATATTTCACTATACGCTCATATTCACGTCCACTCTTCTCGCTGTCTTTGTAAGCCTTGGCAATTAATTCTTCGCCGCTTCCATAAAAGCAACCTACTTTCCATTTATTATTGGAGCGCGTCCACGTAAAGTATCGTCCCGACGACCACCAATTTTTGAAAACAATGTAATCTTCTTTCCCGCTGACCACGGCGTTCCCGCTAATTGTGGCGTTCCCACGAACCTTGGCTTTATCTTCAACCGTGGCGTTCCCGCGAACCTTGGCGTTCCCGCCGACCGTGGCTTTCCCGCCGACCGTGGCTTTCCCGCTAACCGTGGCATTCTCGAAAACCACGGCGTTCTCGTTGACTATGGCGTTCCCGCTGACCTCGGCATTATCGAAGACCCATGCGTCCCCTCTAATTGTGGCGTTCCC
>OLFY01001104.1_pt1 | contig 35740 bp, 43 predicted proteins | sample 1605611 | NCBI WGS metagenome assembly OLFY01 (sample SAMEA3888923, study PRJEB22519) | human gut metagenome | biome: human gut; feature: human-associated habitat; material: faeces | place: Denmark | collected 2011
TGGCCCACCATATATGCGCCCATAGCTCAGCTGGATAGAGCAACTGCCTTCTAAGCAGTAGGCCACAGGTTCGAATCCTGTTGGGCGTGCCAGAATTCTTTTCTTTGAGAGTTTACTTAGAATTCATCAAAAGAAAATAAACTCCGTGGTTTAAGGGTAGTACCCAAGAGGAATAAGTTAGCAATGTATCCGGCAGGATAAATCGTTGATGTATTCATCCGAAACCCTTATCTATATGTCGTGGTAGCTCAGTTGGATACAATACAAAGGAGATTTGCGTGATGTTCATCCGAGGAAACATGAATATCGAAGAATGTATGAAAGAATACGTTCCAGTTACACAAACCTATTTCGATGTAACTGAAGATTATTTGATATTCTGTAAGAGCGGTGCTTCACTAGATATAAGGGAAGTTGGCGAAGCAGTAGGCGCATCCCCTAGACTCTCCGATGAAGCAATTACTTGGCTTAATGTTCATAATATTCCACTAAATTTAGAACCAGGTACCTACTGCTTAGAGCAACCCGGTAATAAACTTCGTAAATTGGAGGACTAAGGTATGAGAGTAACATACGAAGTAATTGGCAATGATCTACCCAAGGATAGTCCTACCTGAGGTAAAGTTCAGAATGCTGCAGTACTGTACGCAGATGGATTAACTATTGACAGATTTTGTGGGTTAGTTGTACAAATAGACAAATATGAATTAGTGGCAGAGATTTTAGACTGTTATGCTGACCTGCTCACCCCACAAGAGTTTGTATGTAACAAGTGGGTCGTCAACCGTGATGGATTATATCATCCACATCTAAAATCATACGGTCAACCATTTGCTTTAGTTTTACTAGAACGTAAGGAGGTTATAGAGAATGCTAGAAAAGAATCAGAAGAAACTAGAGAATAAGAAACGAAGAGGAATTTGGAGTTGTGCTAGACCTGTTACTCAAGTAGTTCCAAATAAGAAGAAGCAAACAAGGCAGCAAAATAAACAAGAATTAAAAAGACGGATTAGAGAGGATTCTAACCCGTCTTATTTTTATGAATCGTTAATAAATGTAGAAGGGTTGTGGTACAAATGTCTATAATGGCAAAAGGTATACTTATCGGTATGGCAGGATTCGGGGTAGAAATTATTGAAGTAAAACCTAACTATCTGAAGTTCTCTGTTCCTGAATTTTCCGATCATGTAGATGTACATGGCAACGAAATGTCGGGTAAATTACTAATAAAATGAATGAGTGATAAAAATTTATTTGGACCGGATATGCAGTTTGAAGGAGTCATCCGCAAGGGAGAAACTTGGAATAACTCTAAGAAAACACAAGCCGAAGCAAAGATGCTAGAACAAGTAAAGAGGTATATGTATGGATTTTAAAGATGTGGAGCTTATCCAGAATATTGTAGATCGTCAAGACAGTAAAGAATTCATGGATAAGCTGATTGCTTTGTATTGTTTGCAATCTGCCGAAAACTGTCAGCACTTAATTGATACAATTCCAAATATAGTCAACCAGCAGATTACATTCTATGCCAATCAGATTGTAGATTATCGTCAAGCTGCTAATTGGCTAATCGTTGGTAAAAGTATGGATAGGAAAGATAAACATTCGTACTTCGCTTCTATGGTCCCTATTATGAAAACAATGTATCCAAAAGGACTATCTACCAACGAAAGTTGTGCTAGAATTAAATACTTTGAAGAATTTATTGAATTAATGAAAGATCCAAAAGTATTTTCGTTAAATAATAAAGAGGATGTAGAATGGGCTAGGCAGTTTGATTATCTAGATTATCTGGTATTCATAAACAGAAAATATGTACATGAGGTTAGACCATGTCAGTAGAAATTTGTCCAGTATGTGGAGGTAAGGGATTAGTACCAAACGGATTTTATATTGCAATAGGAACCCCATACTATAGTACTACAAGTACTTCTCCAGAAACTTGTAGGTCATGTGGCGGTAAGGGATATATTGAAACTTATGACGGCTATGCACTAACACCTGATCAGGAATTGAAAGAATTACAAGACCGATTGAAGAAACTAGAAGATCTATCAAATCTGGCTTCACTATCCTATGGAGGTTTAAGTCTACAGGTTCCAGAAAGATGTTGTGCTAATTGTAAACATATCGAAGAAGGTATGATGTATACGTCTAGTCCTCCTAAGTTTAAGTGCTTGTTGCATCAAACTTGGTATGAATGGTCTAAGATGAATTCAAAATATTGTGATAACTGGGAAAAGAAGGAGTAATGTAAGTGGAATACGTTATACCTATGATTTGCGCTGCTATATTAGTAGCATTTTCGTTTGTATGGGCCTGGCGCTGTTACAAGTCATTACGGAATCGTGACTTTAAAGCTGTACGTGACGTAATTAAATATGCTACACGATTAAATAAAGTGGATAAAACATTTATTCAGAACTACCTATGCCAAAGCATAGTAGTGCTACACGACTTGTTTCTAAAACCGGATATGAATGGAGAATTTGATAAAGCAGTTATTCCAAGCCCAAGAGACGTGGTAGTCAGTATAAAACGTACTGCAATCGATGAAAACTATCCAAGTATAGAGATACTGGATACATACGTCCGCACTAGTGCTAAACATATCAAATATGAAGTAGGTATAGCAGGAAGGCCTGCTATTACTATTGAATGGAGAAGGGCTTCTTTACTTGGTGGAAACTACGTAACCACTTCTATTGCCAATATCCCCAGTTTAAAAGTTATAGAGTCGTTATGCTATGAACATCTGATTAAACCATTCGAGGAGGATGAATAAATTGGTTGTAAAGGATAGTAGTGGTAGAGATGCTTTTGCCGATTGCCATTGTGGGTGCGATTCCGGATTACGGATTCGAGTTGACAAGGAAGATACTGGAGACCTATACGTTGTAGTAAGCTATACTTCTGCTGACTTTTATAAAAACCAAGCAACTTGGTTTAGTAGGTTGAAGTTAAAGTTACAGAAAATCTGGGCTATTCTTCGTAATAAAGATTTCCACTATTCCGAGGTATGTATGACTAAAGAGGAGTATCAAGAGTTCAAGAAAATTATCAATGAGGTAGAATGATTCGTTAATGAATTATTAACCTTTTATAAGCGATCTTCTTCTATAATAAAATTATACGGTAGGTCGCTATTACATTGTATAGGAGGTCGCTATGGCTAACTTATTCAACCTCGAAGATAAAATCAAATTGGAAGCTCAGAAGTATTATTCAGATGGGTCTAACACTGTCACAGATGAAGAGTTTGATGAAATGGTGGAGGAGCTTAAAAGGCAGAACCCAGATTCTGAACTACTTAAAACCGGATGGGGATATGATGTCAATAAAGACACTACTCCAGGTGAGAAGGTTGCTCACAAGTATGGGGAAGCTGGCTCTCTGGAGAAAGCAAGAACCTGGAAAGAAATCCCCAACAATATGAAGGGCAAGAACGTGTATGTATCCCTTAAACTTGATGGGCTTTCGGTTGTAGCCTATTATGAGCATGGAAGATTGATTAGGGCACTTACCAGAGGTGATGGATTTATTGGCATTGACATCACCAATAAACTTGGAGGTCGGTGTATTCCTAACCAGATAGATACCGACTTTACAGGCGCAGTGCGCGGCGAAATCATTATGCCGTATAATAACTTTGAAAAGTTTAAAACCGCGCATCCAGAGGCAAAAAACCCGAGGAATTCGACAGTGGGTCTGATCGGTGCAAACGAAGTATCTGAGGACCTCAATTACTTAAGAGTATACATGTATACTATGTTCGCCTCAGAATCCGAGTACCCTGAAAGTATGACCGATGTAGTACAGTGGGTGGAAGAATACTTTGATTATACCGCTCCATACATTGTAGCAGAAATTAAAGAAGATTCCTACTACTCGACCTTAGACGAGATTCACGAAAGATGGGAAGAACGTACCAACCTTCCAAACGATGGACTGGTATTGACAGTTGGCATCAATCAAGAAGTTAGCGGATATATTTCTTATGATGCCATCGCTTTTAAATTCCCAGCAGAAGATAAAACCACAGAAGTAGAAGATGTGCTTTGGGAGATGTCTAAAACCGGATATTATGTACCTCGGGTAAAAGTTAGACCAGTTGACCTGTCTGGTGCAACTGTAACTTATGCTACTGCTTTCAATGCAAAATATATCCAGGACAACCAAATTGGTAAGGGTACTAAAATTCGTCTTACCAGGTCTGGGGAGGTTATCCCTTATATTAAAGAAGTTCTAGAAGCAACTGGAGCAGACCTTCCGGATACTTGTCCAGAATGCGCAGAAAAGTTATACTGGAATGGAGTTCACCTTACTTGTATCAATATGAACTGTCCTAATATGGTTCGTCAGGACCTTTTGGCCTGGATCAACAATATAGCCCCACTTGATGATTTTGGGGATACTTTAAGACTTAAGTATATCTATGATCTTTATGGTAGAGAAGTCGTATCGGTTGAAGATATGATGGATACATTAGAGCTTGGTTCTAAATACCAGCAGGGTGGAGTACAAGATAATCTATTTGTAAAAATGCTTGAACTTCTTCATACCAGAAAAGTTCCAGCTAACGAAGCTATCATGGCATTAAATATTCCGAGGTTTGGGGATAAGACTTCTGTTAAACTAGCACGGCAACCACAAGTACTGGAACGCATCATGAAAGAGGCTATGACAACCTGCGATCCAGTGAACCTGTTAGACCTTAATGGGTACATCGGTGATGCGAATGCGGATGCTATTAGAGATAACCTTTGGAAGTTTGCCCGCTTACGTTATATTTGGAATCGCATTGAATTTAAGGGTGCTTCCGAATCAAAAGGTAAAGTAGCAATCACTGGTAAGTTGTCAGTACAGCGTAAGGTGTTTGAGAAAGAATTGGCAGAAGCAGGCTGGACCTGTGGAGATATCTCTAAAGAAACCAAATTCCTTATCACAGACAATCCTAATTCCAACAGCTCTAAAAATCAGAAAGCAGATAAACTTGGTATTCAAAAGATTACGGAAGCAGAATTTAGAAAAATGTACCTGTAACTTCGAAAACTGTGCTATACAAAATAACTCAAATACCTATAAAATTACTTAAATTTCATATAAGATTTGGATATTTTGTTTCCTGCTTCGCAGAGGTCTGCGAAATTTAAACCAGAGTTTAAATTTCGTCTTACAACCTCTCCACAGGCTTGAAATCCGGCGTAGCCCGCCGTACTTGAAGTTAAAAGGTTAAGCACAAATTATCCGCAAGCCTTCTTTAAGAATATTGTTCGCAGCATTGATGTCGCGGTCATGGTGTGCTCCGCATTGTGGGCAGGTCCACTCACGAATCTCTAAATCCTTAACTTCTGAATTTTTGTATCCGCAATTTGAACAAAGTTGCGAAGACGGAAAGAAAGTATTGATTTGAACTAAAACTTTTCTGTTCCATTCGCATTTATACTGCAACATCCTCACAAACTGTGACCATGAAGCATCAGAAATGGACTTTGCTAACTTGTGATTTCGAACCATCGCTTTCACTCTCAAACTTTCAAGAGCTATCAAGTCGTGGTTTTTGACGAGATTTGTTGAAAGTTTTTGGAGAAAATCGGTTCGCTGGTTCGAGATTCTTTCATGCTGCTTTGCTAGCTGGATTCGAGCTTTTTCACGATTTTTACTTCCTTTCTGCTTTTTGGACAGCCTTCGCTGTAACATCTTCAACCTCTGCTCTGACTTCCTCAAAAATTTCGGATTCTCAAACTTCTCTCCGTTCGAAGTGATAGCGAAATCCTTGATACCCAGGTCAATACCAACTAATGAAGCAGTGGTTTCGTATTCTTCATGGGGCACATCGACACAGCACAACGAAACAAAGTACTTGCCGGATACAGTACGGCGAATAGCCATATTGACCCAATGGCCTTGCGGGATTCTATCGATCTTTGCTTGTACCCAACCAAGTTTACAGATTTTGATATGGTTATCCCGCATTATTCTAGATATGTCGGTGCTATTGAAATTTGGGGTTGTATAAGATTGAGCAGAAGTTTTATTCTTGAATTTCGGGAATCCCGGTTTCTGCCCCTGCTTAACCCGGCGAAAGAAATTTTGATACGACGCATCAAGATTTTTCAGCATTTGCTGGTGAGCAGAAGCGTCGGTCTCTTTAAGCCAAAAGAATTCTTCTTTCTTTTTCAACTGAGTGTAATCTTTATCGTTCTGGAATCTAGAATTCATTTTTCCAGTTCGTTGATAGTCCTCAATCGATTTTGCTAGATAATGATTATAGACAAACCGGCAACAGTCAAAGGTCTTTTTAATCAAAATTCTCTGTGATTCATTTGGATAAATCCGAAACTTATAAGATTTCGTTATATAATTCATACTTTCCATCACCTTAATTATAATTAAGGTTGCTATAAATCATTGAAAGGAGAAATTATATATGATTTCTTACAAACCTCTTAAAATTACACTCGCTGAAAAAGAAATTTCCAGAAAAGAACTAGCAAAAGCCTGCGGAATTTCCACCATGACCATGGCAAGAATCGACAAAGGAGAACAGATTGGCCTTAACATTTTGGATAAGGTTTGTCAGTATCTGCAAGTGCCCCTTGACAAAGTGGTGGAGATTAGATTGGAGAATTCGATAGACAAGTAAGTTTCATATAAATACTAAATAATATTTATGCATGTATGAAATTTTATGTCCATCATATTTTTGTGTATACTTTGATCGGGAGGGACTAATATTGAAACTAGTGCAATCAAATGCAGAACTAATCCAAGAGGCTAACCCTTATAAGTTGGTAGAACTTGTAGGTAGGACTTGTTATAAGTCTGAAGATAAGATTACAAAGGATAGTTACATTAGGTTCGTACATAATCTTATCGCTAAAAAGCACTATGCAATGTTAGAGCATGGGAGGCTTACTTTTAGAGTTAAAGGTCTTGAGCCATATCTGTTGGTAGGAGTACCAGGAGTACAGGTAGCAAGAGATATTGTTAGAGATTATGATTCCCTTGTGGTATCTGTATCCCTTTCTCATCTATATAATGAAAAATGGACGGTATTAAGATTATGGTTTGACCCAATGAAAGAAATTGCGGAAGACGTATATTTGACAGGAGCAATACCGGCTAATATCGTACATGAGACGAAGTACGGCACCTTTAGCTTGATTCCAAGTGAAGAGCTTGATAAATACTTATTAGAACATATTCTGACCCCAGAAGAGGTATTTAAGTATAAGACTATTAAATTTACTTGCGATAGAGGAGTATCCCATGAATTAGTACGTCATAGATGTGCGGTTGCCCAATCTTCAACCAGATACTGTAACTATTCCAAAGATAAATTTGGTTCCGAGATTACTTTCGTTGAACCATCAGATTATGAATTCTGGTCAGATGAGGACAAGCAACACTTCGAGAAATTTCTTAAGTGCTGTGAGGATGAATACATGTATATGGTTAAAGAAAGAGCCTTTACTCCCCAGCAAGCAAGAGCAGTTCTTCCAAATGCTTTACAAACAGAAGTAATTCTAACCATGGACTTAGACCAGTGGGAACATTTCTTCAATCTTAGACTATCTGGAGAGACTGGAGCACCCCACCCAGATATGAAGCGAGTTGCTAAAATAGCGTACCAATATTTCAGAGAGGATTTTGAAAACTAAACCAATACAATGTACAAGCCCCGCTGCCAATAGGTGGCGGGGCTATTTGTTTGATAATGTGCGATCACCTTTTATTTCCTTGAAAGTGAACCAATAGTATTTCAGGGTTGTGATGTCCATTGTGCAACAATATTTATCTACAAATCCCCGGAACTACAGAATGTTTAAGGCCAGGTGACAAAGTTAAACTAGGCAGATTTGATACCCAGCAATGGGTAGTGAATTATGGCTGGTTTGATTTTGCTGGTAATAGAGCATTCTGTGGTTGGTTTTTGACGAATTTCGATAGCGGGGAGGTTAAACCATTATTAAAAATTGACTTACAAGATATCTATCAACTAGAATGAGAGGTGGTGACTAACGAATGGATTATATTCTTTCTCCAGATACTGGGCAAAAGATCTACGCTGGAGCGGTAGTAATGTTGAAGAGGTTCCCTGGTACTAAATGGACAGTAAACAATGACTGGTACACTTTCAATGGACAGCAGTACCAAGGATGGTATTTTTCCTCTATTCCAGCTAAAACCATTGTACCGGTAACAGAAAGTGATCTTGCTGGTATCGTGGTGGTAAGTTCCGGGGTGTGCCCATCTCCATGTCCTCCACCACCTTGTCCAGGCCCTGGACCTCGGCCACCGGACATTCCGTTTACTCCGGAAATGGCCTGGGAATTAAATCGGGTAGCTTTAACAGTTGACACCATAGCGGAAAGAAATATCTTAAATAAAAGACTTCTTCCCAATGGCAAAATTGTTAAAGTTAATAATGACGGTACTGGAAAGCCAGCCTATTTTTCTTGGAACCAGATTACTATGAACTGGGATACCGAAACCTTTGGTATTGATACTTCAGAGCTGGTAAATAGACAGGAGCTCCAGATCGTCAACGCTGATCTACAGGCGTTTAAAGAGAATGTAGAGGCTAATAATGAATCCATTTCACAGAGGTTAGACACGATAGACGAAAATGTTACAGACATTCATCAAGATATTGATAGTATGGAGCAAAAGCTCGTCCAACTCGAGTCTAACTTAGTAGAATGGAAAGAATTAAAATAAAGAAAGAGGTGTATTAGAGTATGGCTAAAGTATTATTTAGTAGAGGTGCTTCTGCTATCTATACCGCATTGCAGCAGAAAGATGCCAATACGTTGTACTTTCTAACCGATACTAAGCAGATCTACTTAGGTGGTACCCTTATTGCTAACGTATCTGAATCTAACGTAGAGTTCGTAGATGTGCTTCCTGAGCATTCTGCTGCTCGAGATGGTGTACTCTATGTAGTACCTGGCGCCGATGGTGGTATCTACATCAAAGGCAATTCCGCTATGGACCAGGTTAGCGGCGGAGAAGCAGAATCAGTTAAAGCTGGGGTTCTAAATCTTGGTAATTTCCAGGCAGGTGTAGTTGCTACTGAGATTGGTGCGTCTCCTACAGATGACACTATTCCAACTGCACAAGCAGTTAAAGAATATGTTGATAATGTTCAAACCGCTATCACTCAGCAACTTACCACTCTCGAAGGCGAAATTGATACTGCTTTTGATGATGTTCAAATTGTAGCAGGTGGAACCGAACATCCTAACCAGTTTGGATTGCAATTTAGCAGAATTGGGGACAAAAACCCTGCTATCGTATATCTTGATAAAGAGCAATATTTATTGAACGCAGACGTAGCAGAAAGACCGGTTGGAGAGCCTCCAGAATCTAAACAGTGTTTAGTGTTGACTGTTCAGATTATCAATCCTGAAGGTGGGGAACCTGGATCTAAAGAAGTAGTTATTCCTATTGAAGATGTAGTGAAAGTCAATGCATCGACTGTAAACACCACTTCTCAGATAACAGTTACTACTACGGTTGGTAACTACAAGCCAGGAGATACTATTCCGGCAAGCGATTTACAAGCTATCTTGACAAAAATGCTAAGTCAAGATAAGTGGATGGGTTACAATGCACCTACTATGGGAGGTAGCATTTCTATGCAAACTTCTGCAGAGGTGGGTACAAATGTGACTCCATCATTTAATTGTACATTCAACCAAGGCTCCTACAAAACACAATCTGGGGCCACTGGATCTCAACCATCTCCAGATTGTGCGGTAACTGGTTGGACTGCTGCCTTTACCGGACAGGATGATCAAACTTCCGCTTCTGGTAATTCCTTTACTGGATCCTTCACCCAGGTTCAAGCGGAAGAGTCTGCTAAGACATTGACAGTAACTTGTGCTTATGGTGCAGCTGTTAATGGTCCTTTAACTTTCTTAGGAGCTTCTAGTTACGATGGAGAAACTTCCGATGATAAGAAGATTCCAGCAGGTTCTCTTAATAAGACCTCTACTTTAAAGGGTTATCGTCAAGGTTACTTTGTAGGCACCACAACTGATACAGCAGCCTTAGATTCTGCAACAATTCGTGGATTGTCTACAAAGAAGAATGCAGCGTATAGTGCTACTACTATTAACTTTGCTATCCCAGTAGGTGCTGCTAGAGTAGTAATTGCAGTGCCGAGTACAGCAAAAGGTGTTACTGCCATTCAAAATACTACTATCAACCAGGCAGTACTAAGCTTATTCTCACAGAGTTCTGTTGATGTAGAAGGTGCAAATGGGTATGCTGCAACCGCTTACAAGGTGTGGACATATACCCCAGTTGAACCTTACCCAGAATCTCAGAATCTTCAGATTACTTTTGGTTAATGAAAGGAGGAGAATATAATGGCTGCAATCAATAATAACTTAGTTACTACTGCGTTCCCGCTACAGTACGTTAGACAGTTTGCAGGGGCGCTAGATAAAGACTCAGTATTCTATGACCTGGGCGAAGCCACTACGTATGCCAGCTCCAGTCCTAGAGCTTATGTAGGTCAAATTATTAGTGTAGTAAATGAAGCTGACAATTCTACCCAGTTATACGTCATTGCTAATGCTGCAGGAAAGCTACAAGAAGTTGGTAGTGGTACTGGTGTAGCAATGATCTTTGTGGATAAGATTGCTAACTTGAAAAAATTAGGTGAACCTCCAGCAGGTGTCCCCAATGATCTAGCCATTGGTCAGCAAGCATTTGTATCTGAAGATAAAAAGATACATTTCCTAACATCTATTGGTACAGATGGAGATCCTTCGACTTATGATTGGGAAGTTCAAGCATCTGATGCTCCTACCTGGAATGATACTAAAGCTCTAGTTAATTTCTATGTTACAGACCGTGCTGGATATACTAGTATTGATACTAAAGATCAAAACACTTTATACTTCTTAAGCGATGAACAGATTGTGTATAAGGGCACAACCGATTATACTAATTCCATCATTGTAGTATCAGGTGGAGCTTTCCCAGAAGTTACTTCTGCTATCCCTAATAAGCTCTATATCGACAGCAATTCTTTTGAAGTTAAAATTACAGCAGATAAGACAAACTGGATCAATGTATCTCCAGGATACATTACAGATGGTTCTAATTGGTCTCAAACTACCGATGATAGCAAATTAGCTACCATTGGAGCTATTAAAGCCGGAATTGGTGCCGAGTTCATTGCTAAACTTGGTGCTGGAGATGCAGATGTAGTTATTACAGCTACTGCAGATGGTGGAATTCAAAGAACTTCTGTCAAGATTGGCGGAGCTGCTCTAGCAGAGACTGCGAATGCAAGCACCTTAGCAACAGAGGTAGCAGTTGAATCTGCTATTACGGATGCTATTTCTTGGAAAGAATTAGCTTCCGAATAATTTTAGATAATATAGAGGAGGGATAACCTCGTCTCTCCTCTATATTGAATATATAAATCTCACTATACACTATAAGGAGTTGATAATACTATGCCAACTGTAGATGAGAAAATTCTATTTAAAGCTGGTCTACAAGCTGCATTTGATGGTATTGGCAGCAAAGACGTAAATACTATCTACTTTGTAACTGATACTCAGAGATTATTCGTCGGTGAAACTGAGTATTCTCGCCCGGTACAGCATGGTGCTGAGGTTCCTTCTACTTATGCTCCTGCTAACTCCCTATTCGTTAAAGAAACTGGTACTGCCAGAGAGCTATACTATAGCAAAGATGGAACTTCTTGGGATTTAGTTTGCCAGCTTCCTGCTGAGATTGAGGGCGGGGTATTTGGTAACAATGCTACAACCAGCCTTGCTTTTGAAGGTAATTTCAAAGTCCCGAAGGTAACTGTTGATGATCGTGGTAATGTTACTGCCATTGAAGATGTTACTTTGACACTTCCTGCTGCTCCAAAAGATGCAGTTATCAATGTAACTGCTCAGGGTTCTGGTCCAATTGTTGGTGCTGTTACTAAAGGTACTGGTAATACTGAGATTGTGGTAGAGAATAAGTCTTTAGCAGATCTAGATATTGCTACTGAGACCGATCTAACTGCAGCAGAAGGTAGAATCTCTGCTCTAGAAACTGGTAAGCAGGATAAACTAGAATTCCAGACTGCTTACAATGCAGAAACTAATAAAGCAGCTACTATGACAGATGTTACTAATGCAGTAGCTGGTTTATCCGGTGCTATGCACTATGTAGGTGAGTCCACTACAGATCCGTCTACTGGTACTGCTACTGTTACAGGTCATACAAAGTGGGCAGCTGGTGACGTAGTAACGTACCAGGCGAAAGAATATGTCTATGACGGTAAGACCTGGCGTGAACTAGGCGATGAAACTTCCTTCGCTGTTAAAGGTTCTATCAAGAATGCAGATATTGCTGATGATGCTGAAATTGCTCAATCTAAGATTGAAGATACTACCGGCTGGATTTCCGATAGCTTAAATGCTAAAGTAGATAAAACTACTACAGTTAATGGCCAAGCTCTATCTGGTAATGTTCAGATTGACAGAGTGAACCAAGCTGGTACTGCTGATAAGGTTGCCCATAAGCTAACTATCAACGGTACTGAGTTCGATGGTTCTGCAGACCAGGCAGTTACAATCAATACAGATAAAGCACTTGGTGGCCTAACCGATGTAACCATTACTACTCCGGCAGCTGGTCAGGTTGTTGCTTATGATGCCGATTCTTCCGGTTGGGTAAATAAGACACTAACTAAAGCGGATGTAGGTCTTGATAAGGTAGACAACACTGCTGATGCTGAAAAGAATGTAGCATCTGCTGCTAAACTGACTACTTCTAGAAATATTACCTTGACTGGTGATGCATCTGGTACTGCTGCTTTTGATGGATCTGCTAATGCATCTATCGCTGTAACTGTATCTCATGCAACGGCTGCAGATTCTGCAACTAGTGCTGAGTCTGCTACTAAAGCTACCCAAGATGCAGCAGGTAATGTAATTTCTGATACCTATGCAACTAAAAAAGAAGTTGAAGCAGCTACTCTAGTATGGGGTTCTTTCTAAGCCATAACCATTTAATATAACCTCTATAAAAGCCCTTCGGAGAAATCCGGAGGGCTATTTTCATGTATAGATGCAAAATACAACCTTCAATATCTTTCGATAAAACTTGTTGAAGGAGGAACCATATAATGCCACAAATTAGTGTAGTAGATGGATATATTGTAGGATATGCAACTCAAGGTGGATTTGTCGGAGGAATTGACGTAACTACAGAGTTTATTGAATCTTTAGACAAAGATAAACTATGCTCATATAAATATGAGAATGGTGAAGCAGTGTTTGACCAAGCAAGATATGACGAAAGACAGAATGAAGCACTGATAAGTGAGATTCGTCAGCAAAGAAGAACAGAATGCTTCCCTATTATCAACCGAGGAAAACCATGGTATGATTCTTTAACTGCAGAACAAGTTGAAGAACTAAATACTTGGTATCATAACTGGTTGAATGCTCCTGAGACTAAATCAGTTCCTCAAAAACCAGAATGGATTAAAGAGTAAAGTAGGTGCATGCCGAGAAAAAAGATGCGATTGATATTACAACGGAACTTTGCTATAGCGAAGAAGTCAAGCGAAAAATCGCACAAGCAAAATCTGTTTATGAAACCGGTCGCATCCTTAAACAGGCACGGCTCGATCAAGAGTGATACTTCTGGAAGGAGAATATGATGTCACAAAAGTATGACGAATATCTGGAAAACCACAGACAAGCCGTGAAAAAAGCTTATCAGTGGATCGCTGCTTATATTCCAGAGCTAACAGATGTGGAGGCGACTCGAAATATTGAGTTCCATGATATGTCGAAGAATACGCCGGATGAGTATATGCCTTATGACGACTATTTCTACGGAGAGCAAACTCCGGCAGTCATTGAAGCATTTAACCGGGCATGGCTTATGCATATCCACCGAAATCCCCATCATTGGCAGCATTGGGTCTTAATCAATGATGAGCCTAAAGAAGGAACTATCCTTATTGAAATGCCGTACCCATACATTGTCGAGATGATCTGTGACTGGTGGGCATTCAGTTGGATTAAAGGCGATCTTTCTGAAATGTTTTCCTGGTATAAAGACCATGAATCCTATATTAAGTTGCATAACAACACTCGTTCGATTGTGGAAGAGATTTTGGAAATGATTCGTACCAAGCTTGCGGAGGTAGAAAATGCTGAAAATTGAAAGCACCAAGGTCATGGGCTGGAAGGACGGGTACTGTAAGCAAAAATACTTCAATTCGTAATAGTGGTGTTTCTCGATCCAATTTAGATGGACTACAAATGCTTTTACTATGACAGAAGTATCTGCTTGGACTCCACATTGTAATGGTTCCATTCCAGTAACTATGTTTGCTATGCAACAAGTCTAAACTACCTTTCATTATATTGATAAAACATCGTCAATATAATTTACATAAAGTAGGTGATCATGATATGCCGGAAAGCATTCAGAAGGTCAAATTTAAGCGTGGTCAATCTGGAACTATGCCATCGGACCTTGAAGCTGGTAGCTTACTAGTACAGGTAGACACCGGTGATATATTTCTAGATAATACCGAATCAGATCGTATTCAACTTGGGGATAGTAGAAAACTTCCTTTATCTGGTGGAACAATGACAGGCCCAATCAATATGGGAAGTCAGAAAATCACAAATCTAGGTACTCCATCAGATAGTGGAGATGCCGTAACAAAACTATATGTAGATACAGAATTACAGGCTTTAGACTCTGAGATGGGGACTACTTTAGCTGGATATCTGCAGCTAAAAGGTGGAACAATGACTGGGGTTATGGATATGGGTGGTCACTATATCCAGAATCTAAAAGATCCACAATCAGATAACCAGGCTGCTACAAAAGGATATGTGGACGGACAAGTTGAAGGACTACAAAGTACAATTAATTCCAGTTTAAATAACTATCTTCCTTTATCTGGCGGGACATTAACTGGTGCTTTAACACTTAACGGGAATCCAAGTCAAGATAATCAGGCTGCTAATAAAGCATATGTTGATTCTCAAATTTCTGGATTATCCTCTGTTTATCTTCCTCTGTCTGGCGGAACTTTAACTGGACCTTTAGTTCTAAGTGGTAATCCAACCCAAAGTAATCAAGCAGCAAATAAACAATATGTAGATGATACCCTTACAGCCGCAGTAGGTGGAATTACCGGATTTGAAATAGATTCCAACAATGGTTCTGGGTATGCTAACTATGAAGCACTGACTTCTGCCCACCCAACAGGAGAATTAGGAACATTCTATCTAGTAGTAAATCCAGATTCTTCTGCTCCTAATGCTTTTGATGAATACTTCTGGACTGGTACTGCTTATGAAAAAGCCGGAGCATTTGGAGATGTAGATACTTCTGGTCTTGCTACTAAACAAGACTTAGCTGGTTACTTACCTTTAACCGGTGGAACATTAACTCTCGGTGATTACGAAATGGTGTTTGGTGCAGTACCATCTGGATCTAGTATAGAAAGTGGATCTTATATCCGCAGTAATGGCATGTATATGCAATTTCGCAACAACGGAACTATTTGGTTTAGTGCTTTATTAGATAGCGCACCAGTAACTTTATCTAATGTTAGAGACCCTGTAGATTATAATGATGCTGCTACTAAAGGGTATGTTGATAATTCAGTATCTACTGCAGTCGGAGGAAATTATCTACCAATATCTGGTGGCACTTTAACTGGACCATTAACTTTAAATGCTGATCCTACTGCTGATCTTCATGCTGCTACAAAGCAATATGTAGATACTAAAGTAGATGCTGCACATACTGAGGTTCAAGCTCTAACTGAGACTGTAGCATACCAGTTTGTAACTAAGACAGCAGCACCTAACAATCTTAAAATTATTCCTGTTAGCAGAACAAAACCGATGAAGGATCAACTATTTTTTGTACTCTTCAGAGCCGGAGTAACCACTTCTTCCGGTACCTTTACATTAAGGTTTACAGTGCGAAATGAGGGTGTGACAGATGTAGTTGTTAGCGGTGGTGGTACTATCGATGGTGAAACATTCCCACCCATGCCAACTATTTCAATGCCAGCATGGACAATGGGAACATTCTATATGGACTCAGCAACTACTGCTAAATTTATTGCTTATACTAACTACATTGATGATGGCGTGGTGTCTTAAAGTTTTAACTTTCATTCCCTAAACTACTTTGTATCTTTAAAGGATAACCTTTTAAATTGGAGGTCTTTGTTTTGATTCAATTGAAAAGAGGAACCACGGACTACTGGTCAAATCAGAATCCAGTTTTATCCGATGGCCAGGCAGCAGTAGTACGAACCGTATATGATACAATGACAAATACATATAATGCTAGATTAAAAATTGGAGATGGAAAGACCGCGTACAATGACCTAGAGTTCGCAGTACCGGATATAGCTATATATGCAGATGATCATTTACAAGTACCTTCTAACAGAGATTTCAAGATATGCATTAGAGGAGCAGACGATGGATATAACAATACAACTAATAATCGACTGCGACTTCTCAGGAACATCGGAGGATCTACTTCAGCTATCCTAGATTCTGGATATTGTTTTGTTAAACTGTTTGAAGGAAACTTTGGTCCGAATTCTGGTACAGTAAATATTCCAGGAATCAGTAACTATTCTTTATTTTATATAAGAGCTTCTAACAGATACAGTTGTTTTATAGCTTCCTTATACGATACTTATATTAGAGGGATTGCAGGATATTGCTCTGGATCAAATATATGGGTAAATACATTAGGATTAACTATCGACCCAGCTACAGATAATGTAACTTATGTCGCATCTGGGGCAGCTTATGTAGGTATAACTAGTGGTAATGTTTCTACAGACCAGATAAACGATACAATAGCAGAGATATACGGCATACTTCCTAAATCTGAACAAGCTTTATAACAGCAACTACCTTCAATAATTTCGATGAAGCAATTATCGAATGATTGGAGGTTTATTTTTTTTATGATCCAGATACAAAGAGGAACTTCTGAATCCCTTCAATCGCAAAATCCAACTATTGCAGATGGACAAACTGTAGTAGAAAGAGACGAGGAAGGTTATAAGATAAAGATTGGTGATGGAGTAACTCCTTTTAATGATTTAGAATATCCTTTATCTGTCAATATCCCTAATTCTATAGTGTAACAACTGCAATTCAGTATACTGAATAAACTCTATCCAGTAGGTACAATTTACTATAATAATACCAGTACTAATCCTGGAGAACTACTTGGCTTTGGTACTTGGCATCAATTTGGTGCCGGTAGAGTTATCGCCTGCGTAGGGCAAACCCAGGAATCTGGACAAAGTATAGTTACAATACAAGAGGGAGAAACCGGAGGGTATACTGACCAACTCCTAGTGACTCATACCCATACAATGGATCACACTCATTCTGATACATTTTCTATTGCAAATTCAAGTAGTCATACCCATACCATAAACCATGGACATAGCGATAATTTTTCTATAGCATCTGGTGGAGCCCATGTACACGATATTGGTGCTGATCATGATGCCTATTACACTACGATGTCTAACTCTTCATATTCAGTACACCGAAATGGTTCAACCACAGTTACTGGAGCAGAATTGCTGCTAGATACGAGCTCCGCCGGTGCTCACACCCATACCTTGAACGGTTCAGTTTCTACTTATTCCGGAAGTTCTGGAGCAGCTGGACAATCTCTACCTAGTAAATCCAACTATCCTCCATACATAGCAGTATACGCATGGGTTAGAATTTCTTAGATTTCAGGAACGAACTTGTCGAGTATCAGGTGTAAGTTATTATGGTAATGTTGGCATGTTTAGTCCTACAGACGATTATTACTTCAGATCATACTTTTTATTCGGATAGGGTACAAACAACCTTCTATCATTTATAGAAAAATAGTCGATAGAAGGTGATTTTATGAGTATACAAGTATTAAGAGGGCCTTCCGTTAGTACAGATAATCCTGTACTAGCAGAAGGCCAGCCTTATGTAGATATAGAATCTAATCCTCCAAAACTTAAAATCGGTGATGGGCAAACTAATCTTAATAGTCTACCATATATTGGAGCAGAATTTGCAAGCGATGTATATAGAAACGATGGAATATATCCAACACGCACACCCTTTACTATAGCAACCGCAGATATTCCTATATTTTCATTGGATACAAAGCAAATACATGTAGATACTATCTACTCAAAATTCCAGGATACTATACATCTTATGAATTCTATACTACCTACAGATATAGCAGTGAATTTAGGAGATGCAAGTACTAGATTTAATTACATATATGGGGAGAATATATACGGAAATTCTTTTATAGGTACGTCTGCAAGTATTACACAAGTTGATGGACAGAATGCAGCTTTTAGTGGGGAAGTAAATACTCCTGTATGTAAAGTAACTACATTAGATTCTAGTACGGGCGGAAACATTATAGTTGGTAAAGGTCTTATACCTACTAACGATAATTATTATACATTAGGTAGTGATGATAAAGAATGGACTAATTTATATGTCAAGGAAGTACACTGTGCTAAGTATACATTTATTAATTCCGTATCTTTAGAATATCGTGGAGGTTCTACAGGTCATGTAGGTTCTAACCTAACTATTGATGGTCATGAATTAGTAGATTATGATAGTCTTGCTAAATCTGTACTAGGTTCTTATACCACAAGCACGGTTACTGCTAATAGAGCTCTGGTTTCAAGTAGTTCCGGAAAATTAAGTGCGTCCAGCATTACCAGTACAGAACTCGGATATTTAGATGGGGTAACTAGTAATATACAGACTCAACTAAATGGAAAGGCCGCATCTTCCCACAGTCATTCTTATCTACCACTATCAGGAGGGACTATTACAGGAAACCTAACTGTGAATAATAGTTTAACTTGTAATTCTAGAATAACTGTAACTGGTATTAACTTCCCTCACTTCTATGCTACTGATGCCACTTGTACTATTGGTAAAGATACTAGTAATCAGTTATGTATCTCTGGAGGAGTTATTAGACCTGGAGGAGATGGTGCTCAAAATTTAGGAAATGGTTCACACAGATGGGCGGTTGTTTATGCCAAAACAGGTTCTATAAATACATCAGATAAAAATGAAAAGAAAGATATCCAAGAATTAAATGAACAATATAGTAAAGATATCATTATGGGACTTAAACCCGTATCGTATAAGTTTATAGCTAACGATAGTAATAGAACCCACAACGGATTCATAGCTCAAGACATTGAAGAATCCTTAACCAGTATGGGCTTAACTACTCAAGATTTTGCTGCAGTATGTAAGTGGCAGAAAGTATATTGTGAAGATGGTGTTAATGATATCCCAATTGAAGGTGAGTATTCATATGGGCTTAGATACGAAGAATTGATAGCCCCGTTAGTTAAAGTAGTGCAATTCCAGCAACAAGAGATTGATACTTTAAAAACCCAATTAAAACTAATCACAGAAGAATGACACATCATAGTTAAATAATAAACTAATACCTTTCATATTAGCGGAAGACCTTACTACATTTAGTATTAAAATATAGATTTGGAATGGTGCTGGTATGAAACATGGAAAACTTTACTATAGATGTCGGATTTATTGTATCTATTGCTAGTGCGATTGCAACTATCGCAGCAGCGGTAGGTATTATTTCTAAATATTTAAAGAAAACTCTCAATAAACAAATAAAAGAGTCGATGGAAGAATCTTCTGGAGAGTACAAGAAATACTTTAACGAAGAACTTCTAGAATTAAAAAATACAATACAAAACTACATAGAAAATCAACACGAACAGAATGATCAAGTTCGTAAATGTTTGTTATCATCTACAAGAGATAGAATAAATCAAGCCCATGACTATCATATGAAAAAGGGATTTATCGGTGCTCATTCATTATTTGTTGTAGAAGAGCTATATACTTCCTATAAACAGCTCGGAGGAAATTCATTTGTAGATAGACAAATGGAAGATATCCGAGATTTAGAAGTTAGAAGCGCAGAGATTGATGACCGACCATCGGATCATTAATCATTATACAATTTATTACTTATGGAGGTTATTATTACTATGGATCACCAGAAAATCGAAAGCCGAATGAAAGAAATCCAGACGGAGCATTCTAAAATCCTTGACGAAGTTCAGAAGTTGAATAAGCAAATGCAAGATCTAACTGCAAGAAGGATCTATCTCGAAGGTGCATTTTATGAATTAGAGAATATGCTGAAAGAAGATAGAGACGAATCTGCAAATGACGAATCGGTGAGTACCGAGGAATAACACCTTATATTTCTATCGGACTGTACATCAATCCACCTTTGTAAATTTCCCTCAAAAAGACCCATCTTCGGAACTATCCAACCGGAGGTGGGTGTTTTCAGGTATAACGACCTTCAACAGAAACGAAGGTGATGGTAGTGATACAATTTTTAAGAAATGCTTACAATGTAGAATATGGTTCAATACGAATTAACTAATGGGGTATGCAAGCAGCATTGAAGTACTGTAATAAGGAGGATGGGCTGCTAAAAGTGGACAGATCAAAGTTTCAGATTTCCACCTTCTCTAAAATAGAAGAAATCATACCCCCACAGGAAAACTGGAGCAAGGATGATAAGGTTAAACGTATCCCGAAGGATGATGCGGATGCCCAATCTTTAAAAGACCAAGGGTGGAGACCTGTATATGATAGCATAAAAATTACATAAATATATAAACCAGGTTTGATATTTATATGAAACTTACCTGTTGTCCGGATTCTCCAACTTGATCTCCACCACCTTACCAAGTGGTACTTGCAAATACTGGCAAACTTTGTCCAAAATATTAAGTCCGATCTGTTCACCTTTGTCAATCCTAGCCATGGTCATGGTGGAAATTCCACAGGCTTTAGCGAGCTCTTTTCTGGAAATTTCCTTTTCCGCAAGGGTTACTTTTAAGGGTTTGTAAGAAATCATATGTAATTTCTCCTTTCAATGATTTATAGCAACCTTAATTATAATTAAGGTGATGGAAACTATGAATTATATAACGAAATCTTATAAGTTCCGGATATATCCAAATGAATCCCAGAGAACCTTGATTGAGAAGACGTTTGGTTGTTGCCGGTTCATATATAACCATTACTTAGCGAAATCAATTGAAGACTATGAACTAACTGGCAAGTCGAATTCTTACAATCAAAATTCAAGAGATTATAGCGAACTGAAGAAAAAGGAAGAATTTTCCTGGCTTAAGGAAACCGATTCGTCCGCGCATCAGAGGGCTTTGAAGAATCTTGATGCGGCATACCATAATTTCTTCCGAAGGGTCAAGCAAGGGCAAAAACCTGGATTCCCAAAGTTTAAGAAGAAAACTTTTGCTCAATCTTATACAACCCCAAATTTCAATAGCACTGACGTATCTAAAATAGTACAGGGCAGCCGAATCAAAATATGCAAACTTGGTTGGGTGAAAGCGAAGATTGACAGAATTCCTCTAGGTCATTGGGCCAATATGACTGTTCGACGTACTGCATCCGGCAAGTACTATGTTTCATTATGCTGTATAGAAGTAATGCATGAAGAATACGAAACCACTGGCTCATTAGTTGGTATTGATCTTGGTATCAAGGATTTCGCGATAACTTCCGATGGAGAAAAGCTTGAAAATCCAAAATTCTTAAGGAAGTCAGAAAAAAGACTTAAGATGCTTCAGCGAAGACTTTCCAAAAAGCAGAAAGGAAGTAAGAATTTTGAGAAAGCAAGAATAAAGTTAGCAAAGGAACATGAAAAAGTTGCAAACCAACGAGTCGATTTTCTCCAAAAACTTTCAACAGATCTAGTCAAAAACCACGACTTGATTGCTCTTGAAAGTTTGAGAGTGAAAGCGATGGTTCGGAATCACAAACTTGCTAAGTCAATCTCTGACGCTTCTTGGTCAGAGTTTGTGAGGATGCTATCTTACAAATGTGATTGGAACAGAAAAATGCTGGTTCAGATTGATACCTTCTTTCCAAGTTCTCAACTTTGCAGTAATTGTGGTCATAGGAATACAGAAGTTAAAGACCTTGGAATTCGAGAGTGGATCTGCCCAGAGTGTGGAACACACCATGACAGAGATATCAATGCTGCAAACAATATATTGCATGAGGGTTTGCGGATAATTTCCGCTTAAAACTTTCCAGTACCGTCGGCTAGACGGGATTTCAAGCCTGTGGACATGGTGGGAAAGGATTTCTTTAAGAAATCATAATAACCGCTGTGGAAGAAGCAGGAAACGAAATATCCACATTTCTTATAAAATATAAGTAATTTCATAGGTATTTGGGTTATTTTGTATAGCATTGTGGATATGAGATACTTAAAAATTACCAAAGTTTGGAGTGATATATATTGCCTAGAAAAATATTTTCGGAAGGACGCGTGGCAGGTTATTCTTCGTATGAAATTTATACCAAACTTCATCAGTCTGTAGATCCAAATAACCCACCAGCATCTGAAAGAGAGTGGTTGGCTTCCTCTCTTGCTATGGGAGCCTCCATGCTTCTAAAAATAGAAGCAGATACAAACCATGCAGATAATGAAAACTGGACGAAAGATATACAGTTTCCAGATAATACGTTACTTTGTGCTGCCAATACCATTATGGCTAGTTTCTTTACCGGAGAGGGAGAATATGGGGTACAACAGAGCGCTGGAATGCACCCAAACTGGGCCAATAGAGTATCTGATTATGGATCTTTAATTTCTAATACAGATGCTTTACATCCCGATGGACAAGTTGGACCTACCGGTAATGTACCTACGCAGGCTTCTGCTATCCAGAACTGGCCCCAGGCACAAAAGGATAAACTAGCAAACTATATGAAGATAGTAGATGGTATCATTATTCAACCTGGTACATGGGCAGAAAGTAAAAACAACCCACCAGCAAGGGATCTAGCGGCAGATCTTGGATCTTATCCAAGAATTAGATTACTATTTAAAGGACCTATCACTACAGATTTTGAAATTTTATTAACTGGATTTTCTATTAGGGCTGTAGTAGTTGGGGAAACTGGACTTGCAGGCAGTACTGGCACTACTGGATTTGCTAGACCTGAGAACGGAGATTATCTTGGTCCTGGGCAGTTTCCTTGGGCGAATAAGGTGATTTTCTCTGTACCAAGTTCTTATATAGCTTACTTCGCCTCTGGGGCATATACCCGTAAATTGCCGGCATCTGCTGGCGAATACCAGACAGTAAAAGACACTGCCGTTATTGATATGCAAACTACCCAACCAGAGACATACTACATTACTAACTACCCGAATGCTAGAGTACAGACAGATGTATCAGAATTCACAACTCTGGGCGATGGTACTGCAGTACTGACTGTGTATCAAAAGAAAGATATCTATCCTCCAGCACTGTATGGTACTTTTGTAGATAGCAATGGCACGAATTACCTTAATCCATTAGATGTAGTAGCACCAGGTACTGTTAAGATGTTTGAAAACGCTACAGAAGAGGAACTAAAGGACTACGAAGATACTTTCGACGGCACTTTCGGAGTAAATAAAAATGACGATGGTACTATTGGAGTTCTAGATAAAGATGATAACTTAGTACCAGCGGCAGATGTAACAGTTCAAGACGTCGATTATACTAATCCTGGTGGTTCATCTGTAAAAGCAAAGAAAGTTATTACTAAAACTGGCACCAAGCAAGCTCAATCCATTTCTATTTCTGGAGACGTTGCTGGAAATCAGTACACAGTTGGGGCAGATGGTAAGAGTAATAAAACAGTTGGGAACACCACTGCTAACATAGGAGGTCAAACTAAACTAACTCCAGCAACCTCCAACATCAACTGGGCAACGTTACTTGAAGCCTTAGCAAACAACAAGAGTATTGATATACTTGGAGATAATCTTAAATTAGTAAAGGCAGGCTTACCCGATAACTATATCCAATTTCCAAACGGATTAAGGTTATACATATCTTCCAAAGAACCTCCGGATAAGGATGTGCCAGAGGGATCTATTGGTATTGGTTGGGGATTCTACCAAGAATAGACAGAAAGAGTTGATATATTGTGGCAAGTTTAAATCCTTCTAGTATATATACTCCTACTGGTCATGACGGATGGAGATTCCATATATCTTTAAGTGTTGCAAGCACCTCTGGAAATAACGTTACTATCAAGTATTCTATTACAACTGATAGAAATGGATCATCTTCATCATATATTGAAGTTTCCGCCACGAGCTTTTCTATTAATGGTACAACTGTAGCTTCAAGAGATTATATTGGCTATGGAGATATGTCCGATGGTATGACAGTGTTATCAGGTAGGCATACAATATCTGGAACTAGTTTTTCTATATCATTTGTGGGTGGATACTATTCGAATACAAGTCATGATTGCGATATCTCACGAACCATTAGTGTTACTGGATTGAACTATACAGTTACTTTTAATCTTGCTGGTGGTACAAGGACTGGTGGCGGAGCTTTAACTCAGTCAGTTCCTTCTGGTGGGAGCGCCACACCTCCTACTTGCTCTAGACCGGGATATACTTTTGCAGGTTGGAATGGATCTTACACAAATGTAACAAGTAATAGAACTATTACTGCTAAATGGACTGCGAATACCTATACAGTTACTTATAATGCGAATGGTGGTAGCGGGGCACCAGCAAGCCAAACAAAGACGCATGGACAAGATTTAATCTTGTCCAGTACCAAACCAACTGCTAGTTGGACCCTGACGTATAATGCAAATGGTGGTTCGGTATCTCCAACTTCGAAATCAGTATCCAGACCTTTTAGAACCTGGAATACCAGAGCAGATGGAACTGGTACTAATTATGCTGCTGGTGCTACGTATACCGGAAATGCTCCACTAACTTTATATGCTCAATACAGTAATGCAGCTGCTGGCACACTTCCTACACCTACTAGGTCTAACTGTACGTTTAATAAATGGACTACTGCCCAAAATAGTGGTTCTACTGTTACTTCTTCTACCACTATCAAAAAGAATACCACAATATATGCTTTTTGGAATTATGGAGTTATACGACGTGGTAATGGTGGATCTATACAAATATATGATCCACATGAAGAAACCGTTATGGTAGAAAATGAAGAAGGTGAGTTAGTACAAGAAACAATCACAGTAGATTATAGAAATGTAGAAACCGCAACCGCTTATGTAGCCCATGGTAGTTCTTATACAATTCCAGATGAATATGTGTCAATAAATGTAGATCCAGATCAACCCATTGGAAAAACTTTTCAAGGGTGGAGTACTTCCTCTTCCGGATCTGTTCAATACCAAAATGGACAAAGTTTAACTATAACTAGTGTAACTAATTTATATGCTATATTTGAAACTAATAGTTATACTGTTAATTTTGTTGATGGATTTAATATAAATAGTAAATCTTTCCGGGTGCAACATGGTCAAACCTCCCCGCTCCCGAATGGTACTACCGGCGGTACAACAAACGTAGCAGTCAGCAATAAGTGGGTTCAAGATAACTGGGCCAAACCGGGATACACCTTTACTGGATGGCTAGGTAGTTATACAAATGTAACCGGAAATAGAACTATCACCGCTTTGTGGGGGTTTACTCCTATATGGATTAGGAAGAATGGGAAATGGGTAGCTTACAGAGCGAGAGAGGAGTAGTAGTAGTGGCAGTTAGTGATCAAAATGGCTGGTGGTTTAATACCACTCCAGCAAATAGACCTTATGTAATAAGTTATAATCATAGTAACCCTCGACAATATAAAGCATCAGATCCACCGTGGTGGACTTGGCAATCTGGAAGTTTGTGGGTTAATGATAGTGGTATGTGTATCTTGTTTGTGAATAATACTGATAAAGACTTGAAGATGTCCTCTGTTAGCTTAAAAGCAGTATCCTGTAATTCTGGCAATCAATATTTTGTGGGTTACAAGCAAAACTGGGGTTACTATCGTTTAGGTCTATGGGCGTCCGGTGCGGCGGCAAATTTTAATTGTTACTATAGGGTATGCAACAACAATAAAACTATTCACTATGAAAGTGCTGATGCGACACACATTTTAAATACTTTAAATGGTGCAAGTAATCAATGGGAGCAATCTAACATCTTCACCCAAAGTATTACCGCTGTAAATTCATCTAATATGGATACCCCTGGAAGTGTATCCGGTAGACAAACCGCAACATTTGGAGAAAGATCCGGTTATCCGGACAACGCCCAGTTTAAACTCCGTACATATACATTTACGGAATGCCCAATCATTGAAGCAAATGGAGGATTCTGCACGCTGCATGTAGACGTATCATTTCCAAACTACGATGGAGAGTATATAAATCCTCCTGGGCCTATGCCATTCGTCCGAGTGCTACTAGATCCAAACGAAATGGAGATCATATTTAATGAAGAAAGAGGTCCATATATTTGGAGAATGACCAATGGTAAATGGATATTAAAAAGACCTCTTCAAGTATATACCGGTACAGCCTGGTCTGATATTGAAAACCAAGGAGGTGGTAATAATTGAAAATAACCCATACCTCAATTAAAGCTGCTAACCAGCAAGTGCTTCCTGCCAGCAAACAAGTAAAAAGAATAGGGCAATACTTATACAAGCATATAGATGGGGCATATGATTTCAAATCTTATTCCAATAATTACGACGTATACTTTCTACTCTTATATGAACTAAAGAAAGAACTTAGAGAACCCGGTAAAGATTATCCTGTGCAGGAGATGAAGATCAACATCAATGTAACCACTTACCAGAATAAAGTTCGTATAAATATTATAGAGATTACTCCAAAGGAGAGAACTATTGGGTTTGACCTATATACTCCGGAAAAGGTGCAAGATTTGCAAAAGGTGTATCCAGTTATTATGGAAAAGATATATAAGAGAATATACAAAACCTATGAAGATTACTATTTCTTGTATTAAGTTAAATATAGCGGGTGTCTATATTGGATACCTGCTATATTGTTGTAAACTCGTTATAGGAATAGGTGGGTCACAGTAAGTTCCATTTCTGCCAAACCTTACCGGTTGGGATGGAATTCATGCTACTGGAAACACCCAACTCGTTAAAATACGTGTAAATTAATTCATGCATTTAAATATTCAGTAAGGAGGTATATCAATGAACAAATTTATGAATGAAGCAATTAAAGAGGCGGAAGAAGGTATAGATAAGAGACATGGAGGTCCATTTGGTGCGGTCGTAGTTAAAGATGGAAAAATTGTAGGATATGGGCATAACCAAGTACTACGCAATCAAGACCCAACTTGTCATGGTGAAATCATGGCAATTAAGAATGCTTGTCAACATCTTAAAACTTGGGATTTATCTGGTTGTGAACTTTATACTACTGCCTATCCCTGCCCGATGTGCGCTGGAGCAATCAAATGGGCTAACATCAATAAAGTCTACTATGGTTGTAACCTAATGGATACAAAAGAAATTGGGTTTGATGATGCCGGAATGTATCATTCGAATCTATACGAGGAAGAAGTAGATAGACATGAATGTAGAGATCTTTTCAAGCTTTATCTATCTACTAATCCTGAACTATATCAACCGGAGGAATAAATCCGATCTCAGTTACCATCAATTCGCTAAAGCAGGTAAAGGTTTTCAATCATGTAATGAATGTAATCGGCTTGCAACAGAAATTCTATGTTTATCAAAACGATATAATATCGTTAAATATATAATAAATTCTATATAAATCTATTAAGTTATACGATTTCAATAACATCTTCAATCTTGCAGTTTAGATACTCACAGATTTTTTCTGCTGTAGTTAACGTAATAGATTCGTGTTTATTAAATTTTGCAATAGTGATACAACTGACGATTTTATCTTTTCTTAGCTGGTCCATCACAATTCCTTTTTTGATTAAAGTATGGAATAACGGTTCATATGAAATCATAATATTATCTCCTTATTTGTAATTCTTATAACCTTATATTAAGATATAAGGTATTCAAAAGGAGGTGAAAAGATGCAAGTTACAAGATGTTATGAAATCAAATTGAAGCCGAACCAGAAGCAAAAACTTCAGTTGAATAACTATTTCTATGAAGCTAAAGTCTTGTATAACTATTTGTTGAATTGTTCAAATATATTTGCAGTACATTCCTGTAAAATTAAACATGTTTGGAAATTTGATAGAGATAAGCACAAAGTTAATGTCGAGCTGATTTCTCTTCCATCTAAGTTGAAGCAGAATGTTCATCGGCAGATGATGAATTCTATTCAAGCTCTTTCAGCTTCAAAGAAGAAAGGAAATATAGTCGGTAGTTTGAAATTCAAATCTGAAATCAAAACTATTGATATCGACAATCAAAGTTACCAGATAGCTGATTGTCATCATATTAAACTTTCTGGTTTTGGTCGACAGAAGATTCGTTGCTTAGGTCTCCATCAATTTGATGAATCTGTAATCAAATTCCGGAATGCAAAATTGATGAAAAGAGACGATGAATATTTTTTCAAAATTTGTGTTTTGAAAGAAGTTGCAGACCATACATCTTGTAATCAGAATGTAGGAATTGACCTTGGTATTGAAAGTAATCTAACTCTGTCAACTGGAGAGAAGTTTAACTGCAAAATTGAAGAAACTGCTCGTCTGAAACGACTTCAACAAAAATTAGCGAGAAGTCATCTTATCAACAACAGACGGACTAACAACCAGCAGAAACTTGTTAAGCATATTCACAAAGAGTATCAGAAAGTTATTAACCGGAAGAATGATTTCGTCAATAAATTGCTTCACCAACTTGATTCTTATGACCATGTTGTTTTCCAAGATGAGCAGATAAGAGGTTGGAAGAATTTGAAATCTTGTCGGAAGACTATTCAGCATTCTTGCTTAGGTTCAATCAAACAAAAATTAGTAATGAAATCCCAAGAAGAACCTACAAGATACATCATGATTGCCAAATGGATTCCAACTACTCAAATTTGCCCAGAATGTGGTCAAAAGAATCTACATAAACTTGACGAAAGAATATATCATTGTTCTTGTGGATACATAGAAGACAGAGATATTCATGCTGCAAAGAATATGCTAATATTCGCGCAGCTACAATAAATTTTCAAAAATAGGTGAGGCTATCGCCGAATTCAAGCCTTTCGGAGAAGATGTAAGACGGCTGAAAGTCTTTCGACAACTAAGCTGCGATTTTCGTTGAAGAAGGAAGAAGATTTATAAAATTCATATAGATTCTTTAATAGATCTTATATTCTTTTAAATCTTCGTAGCATAGTATTTAGAAAGGAGTTAATATGGAAATCTGTAAAACCGGAATTTATAGATGTGGGGATCCAAGGAAGTACTATAGTGATAGTAAAGATCCAGAATATCGATTTCTTTATCACTGTAGAAATTGGACTTTCACAGTACATGAAGTAGACGATGAGGGAATAATTCATCTACTTGACACTTACTTTGGGGATAAAGAACTTAAAGTAAACAAAGAAGAACTTCAAAGAGATTTTGAACTGGCAGTAGATCTAAAAGAATTTCATAAAGTCAGCAGAAGTACAAATCTTTTAGAATACAGACTAAGTGATGTTAGGCAGGTGGCAGATTGCTCTGCAGGAGTAATGAATCCTTCTAAGTATATTAGAAATGGAGCGAAGAGGGATATTAACCGAATGATTGAATTGATAGATTCAGAAATGAAAAGTACAGAAAGGCAGTTACAATCGTTAAAAGAAAGGAAAGATCAATTGTTAAAAGAGTTACTGTTACAGAAGAAAGACCTTTAATGGGGACTAGTGGAAATCGGTACAGAAAGGAGATGAAGTAACTAATATAGTACACTCTACTTAAATATAAATACTAATGCCAGTTCTGTAATCCAAAATCCTGGCACAAAACAAAAGCAATGGAGGAGTATAATAATGAGTAAATTATCACACGTCATCAAACGGGAAGTAAAAGACTACAGCTTACTGCTTAAGAATGTTCCTTTCCTTACGATGGCGATTTTTATTGTGAGTACCATCGCTCTTAATCTCTTTACTGGTAAAGAGCTTGTGAATCTGCCATATCTGGCACTGGATTGTGGAATTCTTCTTTCCTGGATTTCTTTCATGTGCATGGATATGCTTACTAAAAGATTTGGGGCAAAAGCAGCAGTAAAGCTAACTATCGTATCTATGATCTTTAATCTTTGTTGGTGTGGAATTTCCTATCTTATCACACATATTGGTCTTAACTGGTCTGCATTCTATACTTACAATGAAGATGTAGCTAATATGTCAGTAAATGATACTTTGGGTGGTACCTGGTACATCTTACTCGCTTCTACTATCGCACTTATTGTAGCAGCTATCGTCAATGCAGTTATCAACCAGGCAGTTGGTAAACTATTCAAAAAAGATAACTTTATTGCTTATGCCGCTAGGTCTTGGATTTCTACTTTTATAGCACAGTTCCTGGATAACTTGGTATTTGCCTCTATTGCATTCTTTGTATTCTTCGGTTGGACTTTTACTCAGGTTCTTATTTATGCGGTACTTCTTGCTATTCTAGAAGTAGTTATGGAAGCGGTATTCTCCCCTATTGGCTATAGGGTTTGTAAGATTTGGGATAGAAAGAAAATTGGTAATGAATACCTGGAGTGGGCGGCTAATAATCGTTGAACCTTTATAGAGGTGACGAACCGTGGTAAGAGTGATTAGATTTTCTCGCCCTAATAGAGAAATATATGAGGACCTTCATTCCAAGGCAGAAGTGGTTACTATTCATCTAATTAAACTATTCTTATGGCCCTATGTTCAAGAAACCGGGCATTGGAAGAAAGAGGTATATGCCGCTATCTCCAAAATTTCTAAATTGAAATCTAGTAATAAAAGACCTAAACCCGAAGAGATAGTTAAACATACTTGGGGAATAGTTAATGATTCAATCGAGGATTGGACTTCCGCTCTAGTAAGGATAATGAGAGAAGATCCAATTCTTTACGAACCGGAAGCGGTAAGTTCTGCAGTTTTAGAATACTTTGAATGGTTAGCAGATTTATTATCCAGCACTGGTATGGTAGGTTCTCATGAAGTATCGCAAGAAGTAGATCACCTTCAGAATAAGTATTTCTAAATTAAAAGGTCGCCCTAATACCCGTGGGCGGCCTTTTATCATCACCTTCTATAACTACATGTAATCTTGATATAGGAGGTGAATTCCTAACCTTGAAACGAGTAATCATATCTAGTATTCAAAAATATAACAATATATTTGACTTCGTTATGATAGATAGCAGATATAGACAAGAAGTTACTGCTGCTATCAATACTAGAGATCTAACTAAACAGCTAGTTCGGGTAAGATCTTCTAATATCTGGTCTGTGGGGATGAACGTTAGAAGTCGTGGGGATAGAACCGGAGACGTACTAGTACAGTTTAAAGATAAAAATGGTGGAGCTGGAGATATCTATATCTATTATGATGTACCTATTACTATATACAGAAAATGGGCCTCCGCTCCAAGCCGTGGGCACTACTTTTGGCAGAACATTAGAAATTACTACAAGTATGCTAAATTAACCGGTAATAAGAAAACGTACCTTCCAAACGGACTATAAGTAGGTGTATTCATCATGGTTTATTGTGATGGCAGAAATTTAATTTCCAGCACCAGTCAAGAAGAACTAAGATCCTTTGCTACGTGCATGGGTATTCACTCTGACCAGTTCAAACGAAACCGCCTTCCTCGTTATATATTGACGAAAGAGCAGGCAGACCAATGTCTTATAATGGGCGCAAGGTACATACAGAAAAGACAGTTGGTTTGGATATTGAGGAAAATGAGAAACCAGCATCTAGACCCGGACGGAGTAAAAATATACGAAAAGGAGAACTTGCTATGAAACGTTACAGAAAGACTAAACCAGAAGGCTCCTATATCAGGGCTGCTGCGACTCCTGGTGGTACTATATGGTATGAAGCAGAATTTGACCAGGTTAGAGATGCTCTAAAGGAAGAAAATCTTATTCTATATGGTGCTTTCTTAACCAATGGATTTGATTGCATTCCTAATCTTGATATCAACCTTCCTGGCAGCTATGTACAAGGGGACTATCTATACATTTGTGAGTCTGATGGGGAACTCATTAATGTCAATGGTGATCAGGTAGACCCAGACTCCGCTATGGAAGAATATGGACCAGAGATGCTATATGCTTATATTGTTCCTGCGGATGATAAAATCATTAGGCAGAAACTAACCGAATATGAAATTACTAATTATGATACAGACGAGGTAGCAGATGTATTATTTGAAGAGGGATATAGTTTTACTACTATCCTTGTGGATTATGAGAAAATTCAATCAAGTAACTAAAGGAGTCCAGCACAATAAACCCAGTTCAACAAGAGCTGGGTTTATTTTTTTTGCAGAATCGTTAAAAGGTTAAGAGAGGAGGTGAATAAATGGTTACAACCAAAACTTTTAGTCCAGCCAATATCGACAGAAAGGAGTTAACTATGGATATTGATCGATATGTTAGAGGTGGTCTGTGGTGGTATATGGATAACATTGCAGATAAAACACAGGGAGAAAGGGGTATTACCAGAGGGGACAGACCAATTTTAATTATTTCAAACGTAAGTAATACTACAGAAACTTGCACTATCACATATCTCCCTATTTCAAAAATGAGTGCTTCTGCGTCTCAAGGCCCAAATAAATTAAAAGAATTTCATGCAGTACCAATCACAATACCTGGTGGTCGTGACAGTTATGTAGTATGCAACCAACCTACAACCGGAGTAACAAATCACCTAAAAGGGTACATAGGACAAATTAAACCAGGGAAAATGAAAGAAATAGAAAACGAACTATTGAAGTATATGGGTATGGTAGTACAATCTATTGAACACAATACAGATACCGCGAAAGATGCCGGTACCCCATCTGAACTTCAAGAAGAACCCAATCTTACCTCAGAACATAAGAAACCTAACGAATCATTAGAAGTAAAGAAACCTGTGACGCAATCAAAAGCAGCTCGCCATTCTAGATGTATTAAAGTTAGATGCATTGAAACCGATAAGGTGTATGAATGTATGGCTGATGCTGCAAGAGAATTAAATGTTCATGTATCTTATATAAGTAAAGCAATTAGTGGAAAAATTAAAAACCCAGTTCGTCATTTTGAATTGGTGTAAATAGGAAAGGAGCATAAATAATGGTAGATCTTATTACCGTAAAAGAAACCTTATGGGGTAATCTTGGTGCGCCCATCACAGACAAAACGGTGAACACATCGGAGGCATTCGCAAACATGGTGAAACTTAATTTTGAAATTGATTTCGCCAAAATGTACGATGAAGTTCACAACCAGGTGTTTAATTATCATTCTATCTTCCGTAAAGACGATCTGGATATTATTGGAGTGGTGAATAAGTTTAAACCCCAGCTCATACAGAATATGAATGCTTTCACAATGATTGAACCTCTTCTCCAGTCTGGAATCATTACTCCGGAGACCGGTGGGGAATTCAATCATTATCAGCAGATGTTTGGATGTTTCAAGGTTCAGGAAAAATTCAAACTTATGGACGATGATATTGATCAGTATCTGTTGGTATTAAATGAACCCCTCAAAGCCGATGGTAAAGTGACTATTGTATATAGTCCGGTAAGAGTTGTATGTATGAATACTTTAAGTGCCGCCCTCAACCAGGGATTTTATCGAGCAAGATTCCCGGTGATGGAAGATGAATACCAGAAGAATGAAATCAGTCGTCAGATCTTCCAGAAAGCAAAAGATGCAGTAGATCATCTAGAAGCCCAATGCAATAAGCTCTATAAGATTAAGCTTTCTTCTGAGCAGATGGAAACAGTGCTGGACGATCTTTATCCTTATGTCAAAGTAGATGGGGAATCTCTATTGACTAAACAAAATGAGAATACTGAGATTATTCGTAACACATTTGAAAGCGAATGTCTCAATGCCCCGAACCTTTCTAACTTCGATGGGACTGCTCTAGCAGCATTCCATGCTATTACAGATTTCACGCAGCACTATTTCAAGTCGGTAGACAAAGCATATGACCTTAACTATCGAATGAATCTTCTGCCTGGATATGGTACTGGCACTGAAACAGATAAAGTTAAAAAGCTTCTAACCCGAGTAAAAGCAATGGCAGCATAATATCAATATAAAGATACGGTATAACTACAACAATAGCCTATACGCTGTAATTTGCGGCGTATAGGCTATTGTTTTATGTTACCAATAAAAGTACATAACACTATATTTCAATCGAATTTTTAAGTCTGTTATACAGGTCTGCTTCCGCAGCAGGCAGAGCCTTTTTGAGGTCCCAATAGTTGAGGGAGTACATCTCTGCCATCTTAAGTAGTTTCTCGTCGGTAAGTTTACATTCTTCTTCAACCATTTCATGTATTAGAAAATCATGTATGCTATTATAGTTTTCGCCTGGTGCATGGAAAGTGGAAACTTTATCTGCCTCTAGAAACATCTCATGCTTTTCAATATCTGGCATGTATAAAGTTCCAAACATTGCTTTTAGGGAGTTCATTTTTTCCACTGGAAGGTTCACTCTTGGGTCGTTCAAATCATCATACTTGACCTGCCCCCAGGGTTTACCAATCTGTTTTCCAACTTCCATACAAAGAGATCTCCTAACCGAATATTTAACTTCATTCAGCTCCCTTTCAATCTCTTCTGAAATTCTGGGCTTGAAGAAAACTGTAAAGGATAGATCGCATCTATACTTATGATACTGGAACTTCCACCACATCCCCATAAAAGAAGTACAAGCACTCATGAACTTATCTTCATAGGATATGGATGAGTTATTGATAAAGGTGTGGGCTGCTACATATCCAAAGAAAGAGTAGTTCAATTCAAATACTTTATCCCTTATGTCTAATCTCTTTATTCGTTGTTCATAATCTTGCGGCAGTTGGGCGTACAACTCCAAAGTTTCTCTTTTTATTCTCTCATTCTGTGTCTCCTTTGATACCCCACCAGGCATAACTCCCATCTCCCATAAATTTAATAACGGATTTAATAAACCCTATAATTATATTATATAGGAATTGACAGAATAAATCAACCTTTTTATTATGAATTTCACGAATTTGAGAGTTACAAAGGTAAATTTTTTATAGGGTACATGTAGTAAGCAGTGCAATATGAAATTCATATACTCTATGGATTTCATATTGTATATGGTTTACTTAGAGACCAGGGTGAACTAGTTAATAATCAATTAAAATTACATTTTATAGACCAAATATTCTTTATATTTAATCAGTTATAGCTTTATATTGTGACATAAATGACGATTTATACCTGAAAATGAATATTTAAATACAGTAAATAGTATATATTGAACTTAAAAATGAATAACCGTAGGAAAAATTCGTTCACGTGATGTGTGATTCACCCCGAGAAATCCCAGAGAACAAGCGAATTTACGGGAGGGATATATAATATAGATATATAACTATAGAAATAGAAACAAATATAAATATTAGATAGATAAGAGTGTTAAGGAAATTTAATCTAAAAATAAAAATCTAAAGATTCTTTTATTTTTAGAGGGAGCGCGGGGTGGGAACCCCAGCGCATTTGAATTTCCAAACTTTTCAGAGTTTGTATATCTAGCTAAGAGATTGCTCCCTCTGGCGCCGCCCAGCGCCCACTCCTTA
>OLFY01001114.1_pt1 | contig 35620 bp, 34 predicted proteins | sample 1605611 | NCBI WGS metagenome assembly OLFY01 (sample SAMEA3888923, study PRJEB22519) | human gut metagenome | biome: human gut; feature: human-associated habitat; material: faeces | place: Denmark | collected 2011
CCTTGTATTTTAAAATATATGGCTTGTATTTTTTACGAGATGCCTTATGTTTTTTGCGGTGTTGCAGAAAGCGTCTGCAAATTCCCGAAAAAGGTGTTTCTTATTGGTCGTAATTGTCGGCAGACGGTTGTTTGGCAAACGCGCGCGGGTGGTGGCGCAGAATTTCTTCTCTCAGCCGGCTGTTGTCGAGGTGTGTGTATATTTCCGTAGTGGCTATGCTTTCGTGTCCGAGCATTTCCTGAATGGCGCGTAGGTTTGCACCGCCCTCGAGAAGGTGGGTGGCAAACGAATGGCGGAATGTGTGGGGGCTTATCTCCTTTGTTATACCCGCGTTTTCTGCCAGAACTTTCACTATGTGAAACACCGTGATGCGCGAAAGCTTTCTGCCGCGTTTGAAACTCAGAAACACATAGTCTTCATTGCCCGGACGGATGTTTATGTGGCATCTGCACTCTTCCCAAAGCGACAACTCCCTGAGCGCACGCCCGGAAATTGGCACGAAACGCTCTTTGCGCCCTTTTCCCATTACTTTCACGAATCCTTCGTCCCTCCAAATGTCGGAAATGAGCAGGTTGCAGAGTTCGCTTACCCGCAGTCCGCACGAGTATAGCATTTCTATTATGGCGCGGTTGCGTTGCCCTTCTTTTTCCGACAGGTCTATGCCCGATATTATGCGGTCTATCTCTTCCACACTCAGCACCTCGGGCAGATGTTCGCCTATTTTGGGTGAAGGCAGAAGCTCTGTGGGAAGCGCGTCAATGCGTCTGTCCATGAGCAGAAACTTATAGAACGAGCGCACGCCCGAAAGGATTCTTGCCTGCGAGCGCGGAGTTATGCCTATGTCGTGAAGTCCTGCGGCAAAATGCTCAAGGTTTTCGAGCTTCACGCTTTCGGGCTGCAGTCCCGCGTCTTTAAGATAGAGCAGGAGTTTGCCCACATCGTCAGTGTAAGCCTCCACGGTGTTGGAAGTCATGTTCTTTTCCAATCTCAGGTAGTCGCGATAGAGCGACAACAGTTCTTCGCCATGTTGTGCAGCGTCTTGGTTCACGGATTTTTCTTATTTTTGCATTGGTACAAAGTTACAAATAAATCAGATGCAATGAGAATTGAAATTATAAACGGTCCGAATCTCAATCTTCTCGGAGTGCGCGAGCCCGAAATCTATGGTCATTCGTCGTTCGACGCATATCTTGAGGATTTGCGCCGACGCTATCCCTCGGTTGACCTGGGCTATTATCAAAGCAATGTGGAGGGCGAACTGATAAACCGCATACAGGAAGTGGGTTTTGCCTATGACGGAATAATATTAAACGCCGGAGCGTACACGCATACGAGCATTGCCCTGCACGATGCCATTAAGTCCGTAACCACACCCGTTGTGGAAGTTCACATATCCAATGTGCACCGCCGCGAAGAGTTCCGCCGCCATTCCATGATCTCACCTGCCTGTGCGGGAGTGATATGCGGTTTCGGTCTCGACTCGTATCGTCTGGCTCTCGAGGCTCTCATTGCAAACAAAAAGGGCTGATGCCGATAGAATCCTACATAGAAAGCCGCTCGTCTGCCGAAGACGATTACCTTTACCGCCTTTGGCGCGCCACAAACATACACCTTGTGCGTCCGCACATGGTTTCGGGACATGTGGAAGGGCTTCTGCTGAAAATGCTCGTGGAAATGATTCGTCCCGCAAACGTTTTGGAAATCGGCACATTCACCGGATATTCCGCAATATCCATGAGCTACGGACTTCCGAGCCACGGACGGATATACACGTTTGATGTGAACGAAGAACTGGAGGACTTCGCCCGCCGGTGGATAGAAGGGTCGCGCCGCGCGTCCAGCATAACCTACACCATAGGCGATGTGCTCGAGATTTTGCCCGATTTCGCGGAAAAAAATGGCAACCTGCGCTTCGACCTCGCCTTTATAGACGGCAACAAAAGGCAATACGCGGAATATTACACGCTCGTAAAAAAATATCTTTCCCCGGGAGGATATATTCTCGCCGACAATACGCTTTGGGACGGGCATGTGATAGACCCCGCATATGACCGCGACAGCCAGACACTCGGAATACGCAGATTCAATGACCTTCTGGCAGAGGACGAAACGGTGGAAAAAGTAATTCTTCCCATTCGCGACGGACTGACAATAGTTCGCAAAAAAGCGGAGTGGCAATAAAACATATTTATAATGCCTAAGAAAGAAAACATAGCAATCATACTTGCCGGCGGAACGGGCACCCGAGCCGGATTCTCAGTTCCGAAACAGTTTGTAAAGCTTGCCGGACGTACAATGATAGAACGCACGGTGGACGCTTTCCAACAAAATCCGCTGATAACGGGAATTGTGATTGTGAGCAACATAGAAACTCTTGAAGAAATGCGTTCCGTGGTGCTGCAAAACCGTTGGACGAAACTCAAGGCGGTATGCGCGGGCGGAATGAACCGTTTTGCTTCGGGCAATGCGGGACTGTCGCAATGCGATTCGCCCGATTGTAACGTTCTTATCCATGACGGCGCGCGCCCAATGGTATCGCAGCGTATAATAACCGAAGTTTGCGAGGCGTTAAACAAATATAGCGCGGTGGATGTGGCTGTTCCTTCAACCGACAGCCTTATAGTTTCCGACGGCAACAGGGTTTCGAACTATCTTGACCGCAACACTGTTTGGAATGTGCAGACTCCGCAGGGATTCGGATACGAAACAATTCGCACGGCATACACCGAAGCATTGCGCAGAGAGGACTTCGGCGCAACCGATGACTGTTCCGTGGTGAGCAAATACCTTCCCGAAACCGAAATAGCCCTTGTGCGCGGCGACGTAAACAACATAAAACTCACCTATCCCGCAGACAAGGAGCGCGTGGAGCAGTTGATAGAAGAAACAAAACAATCATAATCATGAACAATCCCGCTCCCATAGCTCTGTTTACCTATAACCGACCGCTGCATACAAATATGTGCGTGGCAAGTCTCCTTAAAAATCCGCAGGCAAAAGACACCGATTTGTTTGTGTTCTGTGACGGATGGAAAAACAGCCGGGACAGAGAAAAGGTAGAGGAGACGCGGCGTGTGGCAAGGGACATCCGAGGCTTCAAGTCGGTTACCGTGGTCGAGGCAAAGGAGAACCGGGGGCTTGCAAACTCTGTAATTGCCGGCGTAACCGATGTGGTGAATCGCTTCGGGCGTGTGATAGTTGTGGAAGACGACCTTGTGTTCTCGCCATACTTTCTGGAATTCATGAACAGCGCACTTGAGCTTTTCGAAAACGATTATCGCGTGGGCAATGTCCATGGTCATCTGTTCAAAATGCGCGGTTTGCCCGACACTTTCCTCATTAGTCATGCCGACAGTTGGGGATGGGCAACATGGAAAAGGGCTTGGGAAAAATTCGAACCCTCGGGCGAGAAACTCCTAAGCATTTTGCGCGAAAAGAATCTTACAAAAACTTTCGATTTCGAGGGAACTTATCCTTTTACACGTATGTTGGAGCGACAGATTGCCGGACAAAACAATTCCTGGGCTATACGCTGGAAAGCATCTCTGCTTGTAAACGGAATGATTTCCGTGAATGCCGGAAAATCTCTCGTGGCAAACAACGGCTTTGACGAATCCGGAACAAATTGCGGGGGAGGAGAATTGATTCCAACCGAATTGTTCGAAGGCAAAATAAGTTGTTTTCGCCCCGACAGCATAGAAGAATGCCCTTTGGCGCGTTTGAAATTCGAGCAAATGTATCGTCATTACAACAGCAAGCCGCATAAGGCGTGGGTAATGGCTTTGTATCATATAAACAAACTGAAAAGTATATTTCGTAAACTATGAATAACCTTACGGATAGAGAATTCTGGAAAGAATACTGGAGCAATTACATATATGAAAAGGTTCCGACACGTTCGGAATTCGATAAATACTTCACGCCTGCCATGTACGGCGGCGAGGGCAAGACTTCCATTGAAATAGGTGGCTTTCCCGGCACAATGTCTCTGTATTTCAAACGTCGCGGATACAGTCCCACGCTTCTCGATTTCTATGTAGATCCGAAAATAATAGACGGTCTGGAAGAAAGCAACGGTTTCAGTAAGGGCGATGTTGAGTATATCGAAAGCGATTTCTTTGCTTTCAAATCTGAAAAACAGTACGACCTTGTTTTTTCAATAGGTTTCATTGAGCACTTTGACGACACGGCAGACGTTATACGCCGCCATGTGGATTTGGTAAAGCCCGGCGGAACGCTTTTCATTGCTCTTCCGAATTTCAGAGGGCTTAACGGATGGGTGCAAAAGGTTTTCGACCGCCGCAACTACGATGCCCACAACATCAGTTCCATGATTCCTTCGCGGCTTCGCGCTATTCTCGGTTCGTTGTCCCTCAAGGACGTGAAGGTGCAGTACACCGCCAAACCTATGTTGTGGTTGGAGCCGCAGAAAGGTGTTAAAAACAAGATTGCACGCAAGGTTGTGAAATTTTTCAGCCATGCCATGAAGTTGTTTCCCGTTCCCTCGCGCCTCATGTCGCCCTACATTGTGCTGACTGCTGAAAAGATATAAGGATAAAGGCATAATAAATTATGGATAATTTCTTGTTTTACAGTCCCACCGAGTTTCGTTTCGGGCGCGGTGCGGAAAACGAAGCCGGCGAATGCGTCGTGAATTGCGGTGCACGCCGTGCCGTTATTGTTTACGGCGGTGGCAGCGCGGTGCGAAGCGGTGTGCTCGGCCGTGTGGAGCAATCGCTGAAAAAAGCGGGCGTTGAGTTCACCGCTCTCGGCGGCATACAGCCCAATCCAACCGACAAGGAAGTTTATAAGGGCATTGACATTGCCCGCAAGTTTGATGCCGACATCATGGTAGCCGTTGGCGGCGGAAGCGTGATAGACGCCGCAAAGGCTATGGCGGCAGGCGTTGTTTACGATGGCGATTTCTGGGACTTCTGGGCGGGAAAGGAAACGCTCCGAAAGGCTTTGCCCGTGGGCGTGGTGCTTACAATTCCCGCAGCAGGTAGTGAAGGTTCGGGAAACAGTGTGATTACTAAGCTCGACGGATTGCAAAAGATTAGTTTGAAAACGCCTAAGGTTCTGCGCCCGAGGTTCGCGCTCATGAATCCGGAGCTTACTTTCACTCTTCCGCCCTATCAGACGGCGGCGGGAGCCACTGACATGATGGCGCACATATTGGAACGTTACTTCAACAATACCAATGCCACGGAACTCACCGATAATGTTTCGGAGGCTTTGCTTCGCACTATAATTGATTTGGTTCCCCGAGTGCTTGCCGAGCCGGAAAATTATGATTTGAGGGCAAATCTCATGTGGAGCGGCACACTTGCGCACAACGGAATCTGCGGTACGGGAGTTGTGGAGGATTGGACGTCGCATTTTCTCGAACATGAGCTGAGCGCAATCTATGGAGTTACACACGGAGCGGGCTTGGCGGTTGTTTCGCCTGCATATCAAACTTTCATGGCATCGCACAACGTTAAGAAGATAGCCAAGTTGGCTCACACGGTGTGGGGTGTGGAATGTTCGGGCAACGACAAAAGCGATGCGCTCGAGGGAATTTCGCGTTTCAAAGCATTCCTCCGTTCCATAGGGATGCCCGTAACGCTTGCGGAGTTGGGCGTTGAGAATCCTGACATCGATTTGCTCGTAAAGAGCCTGCATGCCCACAAGGGCAATCCCGTGGGAAATTTCTATCCGTTAACTCCTGCCGACACGAAAGAGATTTACGAACTCATGAACTGCCGAAAGAGCGAGAGTGCATAAGTATTCGTTTAGGCAGTGTTCCGTGCAGTTTTTCTGCAAATGTCTGAAAACCAAAAAGATAGATGATTTTTGGAAGGTTTTGTAAGTTGCTGTTAATCAGAAACTTGAAAAGGCTAAAAACACAAGGCACATATTTTGAAATATGTGCCTTGTGTTTTAAAATAAATGGCTTGTGTTTTTTACCACAAGCCATGTGTTTTTTAGAATGTGCGCATATAAACCAAAAAACATTGCATATCTCTGCGAAATATGCAATGTTTTTATGAATCTTGAAGACTTTGTTTCGTACTGAAACTTATCTCGGCAAATTTGCGGGAATTATCTTGAGAGCCTTTTTAAGGTAGTTTTCAAAGTTGGCGGGGTTCTCGTCAAACGCATACGATCCTGCGAGCGGCACGCCTCTTTGGTTCACCGCCACATAGAACGGCTGGGCGTTTGCGCCGAACTTTATCTGTTGCAGGTAGCTCCATTTGTCGCCCACAGTGCGCAACGTTTTGCGCTTGCCGTTTATGTTCACTTCCACATTGTTTGGCAGCGGAGTTTTGTCGTCTGTGTAGAGCGATACGAGTATGAATTTTTCCTTCAACAAGCGGCTTACTCCCGGATCTGTCCATACCGATGCTTCCATTTTGCGGCAGTTCACACAACCGTATCCCGTGAAATCGAGCAGAACCGGCTTTCCCGTGGCGGCTGATGCCTTCATGCCTTCATGGTAGTCGGTGTATGTGGCACTTACTTCGTCATTGCCGAGTCGGAAATCTTGTGTGTTCATTGGCGGAGCGAATGCGCTTACGGCTTTAAGCGGTGCGCCCCAAAGTCCGGGCACCATGTATATGGCGAAAGCCAATGAGGCAAGTCCGAGAAACAGTCGCGTAACGGAGATGTCCTTTCCACGGTCGCCGTGAATGCTTATCAGCCCAAAGAGATAGAATGCCGCAACGGCAAAGATTGCTATCCAAAGGGCAAGAAACGTTTCGCGGTCCAGTATGTGCCACCCGTAAGCCAAATCGGCAACCGAAAGAAATTTCAGTGCAAATGCCAGTTCCACGAAACCCAATGTAACTTTCACCGTGTTCATCCAGCCGCCGCTCTTGGGCATTTTCTTCATCACGGCGGGGAACAGCGCAAAGAAAGCAAAGGGCAGCGCAAGGGCAATGGCAAATCCGAGCATTCCCAAGGCGGGAGCAAGAATTTTTCCGGTGGAAGAAACTTCTACCAAAAGAAATCCTATGACCGGACCGGTGCATGAAAACGAAACTATTGCCAGGGTAAGAGCCATGAGGAAGATACTTGCCATGCCCGATGTGGAGCGGCTTTTGGAATTGACCTTATTACCCCACGACGAAGGCAGGGTTATGTCGAAACCTCCGAGGAAGCTCGCGGCAAAGACCACGAGAAGCAAAAAGAAAAATATGTTGAAAATGGCATTGGTTGAGAGAGCGTTGAGCTGGTTTGCGCCCCTAATAGATGTTACAACCAATCCCAGACCCACATAAATAACTATTATTGCCACGCCGTAGAGTATGGCATCGCGTACAGCCTTTCTGCGCTCGCTCTGGCGGTGAAGAAAAAAGCTTACGGTCATTGGTATTATTGGCCAGACGCATGGCGTAAGCAGCGCAACGAAACCTCCGAGCACTCCCAACAGGAATATCACGAGCAAAGAGCGGTGGGAATCCGACGACATGCCGTTCTGCGCGTTGAGAAGTTCGGTTTGCGAAGCCCAGAGTGCCGCGCTGTCGGATGCGGATACCGCAGTTTGTGCAGCAGATGTCGTGTCAGCGGGAACAAGAGGGCTGACGGTATCGGCAATGGCGGTTTGCGCCGCAACTTCTGCCTTTTCGTCCTTCTTGGGAGCATTGTCGGGACCGTCGTTCCCCTTGACCGAAAAATCAACCTGCGTAGGCGGCATGCAACTCACATTGCTGCACGCACCATATTCCAGATAGCCTTTGGCGGAATAGTCCTTGCCGGTAATCTTAAGGCGTTGTGTGAAATGACAGGAGTTCTCGAAGAATTCAAGTTCCGCTTCAAACACCTTGTCTAACTTTCTGATTGCACCGCTACCTGCCTGCAACGCACCAAGTCTTTCTATGTTTGTCGCATTGTCCATGTGGAACGTAGCGGGAGTGGGTCCGTCGTTGGGAACATTGGTTGAATAAACGTGCCAACCGCCTTCGATTTTGCCGGTAAAAGTTACGTCTATTTCGGTGTCCGACACTTTTTTCGTTTCAACCCTGAACTTTACGGGATCGAGCATTTGCGCAAAGGCGCAAAGCGGAAAAAGCATGGCGGCAAGCATCGTGAGAACGGCCGTGTGTCTTGTGCCGAAAAACCTGCGGCATGTGGTGTGGTTCATGTGGCTGCGCTGTTTATTTGACATCGATAAGTTTCAAACGGAATATCATAACTGCGAAAGGAGGTACGTTGCCTTCGCCCTGTTCTCCGTATCCGAGTTCGTAGGGAACGTATATTTCCCATTCCGAACCCTTTTTCATCATTTGCAAAGCCTCACTCCAGCCGCGCATAACCGAAGAAACTCCCAAACTTACGGGTTTCCCTTTGTTGCTTTTCGCTGTGCTGTCGAAAACCGTGCCGTCTGTAAGTCTGCCTTCGTATTCCACTACAACCGTCGAGGCACTTCCGGGTGAAACTCCCCCTCCGTTTTTAATTACTTTATACTGTAATCCGTCGGGAAGTGTCTTTACGCCTGGTTTCTTTGCGTTTTCTTTCAGAAATTTCTCGCCTTCAATTTTGTTGTTCTCGGCTGCCGCACTGTTTTCCTCTGTTGCTTTTTTTGCGGCATCCATTTCTTTGTGCATTATGGCGTTTCCTGCGAGGGCTGTTTGCTTTGCAATGGCTTCGTCGTCGGTTTTGCCCATGCTCTTGACCGTTGTCTTGATTGCTTCGCTTATACTTTTGCAGGTTTCAATCAGTTGTTCGGGCGAATCGGCAGGATGTTTGCATACGGTGATGTACTTTTTAGCCAATTTGTTAAGCTTTCCGAGCATCTGGTTGTCGGGACTTGCCACGGCAGCTGCTTCTATTGTGAGCTGAAGACTGTCCATGACGAAAAACGTGGCGTTGTTGACCGAAGCAATATAGTTGAGAGCGCGTTCTTTTGAGGTAAATTCGTGGTTGTTTCCGAATATGTCATCGCGCGAAAAGCGTCCGCTGCCGTCTATACGGCTTATCACGTCATTATAGTCGCCTTGCATTATGTCGCCAAGGCTTGCCAGCACGGCAGCATTGGTTTGTGCCTGTTCGGTTTGCTTTTTGTTCTTGTCGCAAGAGGTTATGCCCACCATCAAGAGCAGTGTGGCGATAACGATAGCTGATTTTCTCATAATTATAATATTTTTGTTTTAGTCGAAGTTCAATCCCATTTCTCGCGCCGCAGAGGATAATTTCCCCGTAACCATTCGAATTTTTGCGGTTCGGCTTTCAGAAGCTCCGTGTCGCGCAAAGGGTTGTAAAGTTGCAGCACCCTGTCGTCCTCGTTCTCCATGGGTTTCATGTCGTGAGGCAGTGCGGGCGGGTTTACTTTGAAATCCGGTTTAAGATTAAAGAATTTGCACACGGCATTAAGGGACATTCGCGTGGCGTTTGCCTTGCCGTCGGCGGAATATCCTGCTATGTGGGGTGTGGCAATGATTGCTTTGTCAAGCAGAAGCGGATTAATCTGCGGTTCGTGCTCCCATGTGTCTATGACAGCGGCTCTCGTGGTTTCGTTTTCAAGATGTTTCAGCCACACATCGTTGTCAATCACCGCGCCACGGCTTGCGTTAATTATCACGGGCTTTTGGGCGAGGCTTCCGAAGAACTCTTCGTTGCCCATGTGGTATGTGGGGTGGTCGCCGTCCTTTGTAAGCGGAACGTGAAAGGTTATCACGTCGCATTCCTGCTGCAGTGTGCGGAGAGCAACGAATCCCGGTTCTCCCGCATTGCTTCGCGGAGGGTCGTTGAGCAGTGTGGGGCATCCGAGACGGCTGCAGGCTTTTTGTACTTCCCGTCCCACGTGTCCCACACCCACTATTCCCACCGTGCAGCGGCTCATGTCAATCAGTCCCTGCCTTGCCAGTACAATCATGGAGCTTTGGAAGTATTGCCCAACCGATGCCGCGTTGCAGCCGGGGCAGTTGGTCCATGCTATTCCGGCTTTGTAGAGATAGTCTGCGTCTATGTGGTCAAAACCTATGGTTGCCGTAACAATGAATCGCACTTTGGTGTCGTGAAGAAGCGCGGCGTTGCAGCGCGTGCGGGTTCTCACAATCAGCGCGTCGGCATCTTTCACGTCGCTGCGGGTTATTTCCGCGCCGGGAAGGTACAGAGTTTCAAACCCGAGGGCTTCGGGTATTCCGTGAATATAGGGTATTTTGTCGTCTATTACCAGTTTCATGATTTTGCGGGGCATGTATGCCGTCTTTTCCCCGATTTTACAAAGGTAATGCTTTTCTGTTTAAGTAATTGCACAAACATGTCATGAAATGCGTTCCCGTGGAGTTTTGCCAAATTGAAATGTCGGCGGAGGCGCGGGAAATATGTGCTCCCTAACGGTGTTTTCGGCACGGATGAGAGGGGCTGTTTTTATGCCTTTGTAAGTTGTTGAAAATCAGATGCCGTTTTTCGCGAAAAATATAAGGCATATATTTTGAAACAAGTGCCTTGTATTTTAAAATAAGTGCCTTGTATTTTTTACAACAAGCCATGTGTTTTTTTGAGATGCCTGAAAGGCTTTGAAAACTGTCCCGAAAAACTTGTGCACGGACGGCGAAAAACAGAAAAAGAAATGTTTTGTGCTTAAAGTCCGCGCGGTTCAGTGGAAAAACATTACTTTTGCCATGAGTAAAAACGTAAAAGACTTAAACGTATGACTTTCACTGAAATTTGCCGACACGTTTTTCGTCAGGCGATAACAGACTATCATCAGACGGATAATGTAGATTCCGCAATGCACAACCCTTATCCCGAGGGCGACATAAAGTATGAACTCTACACAAAGGAATGGATTGATACGGTGCAGTGGCATCTGGAGGACATAATACGCGACCCGAAAATAAAACCTGCCACCGCGCTCGAAATAAAACGCAGAATAGATCGCAGCAATCAGGCACGCACCGATCTCGTGGAGCGTATTGACAGCTATTTTCTGACAAAATACAAAGATGTTGAGACTTTGCCCTCTGCAACTATTAACACCGAAAGTCCGGCATGGGCTATTGACCGTCTGGCAATCCTTGCGCTGAAAATTTATCACATGAGAATAGAAGCCGAAAGGAAAGATGCCTTGGAAGAACACCGTGAGCGTTGCCGGAAGAAGCTTGATGTTCTCACCGAACAGTGGAAAGATCTTTCTTCTGCCATAGATACGCTGCTCGATGACATAGAAGCGGGGCGCAAATACATGAAAGTTTACAAACAAATGAAGATGTATAACGACAAGGACACCAACCCGGTGCTCTATGCCGGAGGAAAATAAAAAGGTTTCCGCAAATGTCAACAGATTTGTTCAATTACCACAGGCGCACAACTTATAACGTGCATGTGGGGCGCACACCTTTGGGGAGCAACAACCCCATAAGGCTGCAAAGCATGAATACCACTTCTACCGACGATGTGGCGGGGAGTGTGGAACAAGCATCACGCATTGTGCGTGCAGGCGCGGATTATGTGCGACTGACCACTCAGGGAACGCGAGAAGTTGACAACCTTGCAAAAATACACGAAGAACTCAGAAACATACGCATTAAGACTCCGCTCGTGGCGGATGTGCATTTCAACCCGGCGGTTGCCGACGCGGCGGCAAAGGTTGTGGAAGCCGTGAGAATAAATCCCGGCAACTATGTTGACCCTGCGCGTGTGTTCAAACATATAGATTATACCGACGAAGAATATACTGCGGAACTGCGGAAGCTCGAAGAAAGATTCGTGCAACTGATAGAAATTTGCAAAAAACACCGCACGGCTCTGCGAATAGGCGTTAACCACGGCTCATTGTCGGACAGGATAATGAGCAGATACGGCGACACGCCGGCGGGAATAGTTGAAAGCTGCATGGAATTCCTGCGCATTTGCGTGAAAGAGAACTTCCTTGACGTTGTGGTGTCAATAAAAGCCAGCAATCCCGTTGTAATGGTTCAATCGGTGCGTCTGCTCGTAAAGACAATGGACGAAGAGGGAATGAAGTTCCCTTTACACCTCGGTGTAACCGAAGCCGGCGAAGGTGAAGACGGACGCATAAAAAGCGCATTGGGAATAGGTGCGCTGCTTAACGATGGCATGGGCGACACAATCAGAGTGTCGCTGTCGGAAGAGCCGGAATGCGAAATCCCTGTGGCTCGCAAACTGGTCAGACACATACTTTATCGCCGTGGAAAGAAACATATTTCCGGACTTGCACCTGAAAATTTCAATTATGTCTGTCCCGAACGCCGTGCCACGCGACCTGTGATGAACATCGGGGGAGACAACGTTCCCGTTGTCATAGGCGTGGGCTGCGCAAAAGGCGACTACGGATTGGATAACCGCCCCGATTATGTATATATAGGCGGATTCGATTCCACGAAAACCTACGACCCGACAATGAATTACATTGTAGACGGTCCGAACTACGACGGTCGTCCGAACGTGTTCCCTCTTTACACGCCAGACAACATGAAACTTCTGAAACAGAAGGAAGCTCCGCTGAAATTCATAGAAGTTGTGCCGTTTTTCTTCAATGACGAGATAACCGAATGCCTTCGCGAGAATCCCAATGCCGTACTCCTGATAAAAAGCGACTCGCGAAATTCGCTCGGCGAGGGACGCGCTATAATACATTCGCTTACCAGGGCGGGAGTGAAGAATCCTGTGATATTCTGTAAGGCATACGATTTTGCCGCCGACCAAAAAGAGGACTTCGAAATAGCTTCTGCCGCCGATTTGAGCAATTTGCTTTTCGACAGACTCATAGACGGTATCTGTGTATTCGAGAATCACGAAGAAAAGAACAACAAAATACCGCAGAAGGACGTATTGTCGATAGAATTTTCCATATTACAGGCGGTGCGACAACGCATTACCAAGACAGAATATATAAGTTGTCCCGGATGCGGACGCACATTATATAATCTGCAAGAGACAATAGCCCGTGTAAAAGCCGCCACGCAGGGAATGAAAGGCTTGAAAATCGCAATAATGGGCTGTATTGTCAACGGACCGGGCGAAATGGCGGACGCAGACTACGGATACGTGGGCGCGGCAAGGGGAAAGGTAAGTTTGTATCGCAAGAAAGAATGCGTGGAACGCAACATTCCCGAAAACGAAGCCGTTGAACATCTGCTCGAACTTATTAGAAACGACAGGGAATAGGAAAAAACAAAGAAATATCCCTTTGAAAATGCAACGTTTGCATATCGAAAACGAACACTCCCAAAGAGCTTCGGCACAATAAGCGACGATGTGCAAAATATTTTAGAAAGTTTAATCATTAAACCGTTTTCGCCGCTGCAGGCAAAGCGATAAAATTACTAATTTTGCAGTGGTTGAAAGCCTAAAAGAGGCAAGACAACAGTAAGAACATACATTTATAAAAACAAATAAATCATGGAATACGTAACAAACGAAAAACTTACCATTGTAGGCGCAGCCGGAATGATAGGATCAAACATGGTGCAGACAGCATTGATGCTGAAATTAACTCCAAACATTTGTCTCTACGACGTGTTCTCTGCAGAAGGTGTGGCAGAGGAGATGCGCCAGAGCGGGTTTGATGATGCAAATATTGTTTCCACTACAGACGCTAAGGAAGCCTTTACCGATGCAAAATACATTATTTCTTCAGGTGGCGCACCCCGTAAAGAGGGAATGACACGCGAAGATCTTCTCGCCGGGAACTCGAAAGCTGCTCAGGAACTCGGAGAAAATATCAAAAAATACTGCCCTGATGCAAAATTTGTGGTAGTTATTTTCAACCCCGCCGACATTACCGGTCTCGTAACTCTCGTTCACAGCGGATTGAAGCCTAATCAGGTTGCAACTCTTGCCGCTCTCGACTCAACACGTCTCAAAGGTGCGCTCGCAAAACACTTCGGCGTTAGCCAGGCTGTGGTTAAGAACGCTTACACATACGGCGGACACGGCGAGAAAATGGCTGTGTTTGCTTCACCGACCACTGTTGACGGCGTAAAACTCCTTGACGTAATTGCAGGAAAGGCTACCGTTAACGGCAAAGGTCTTACCGAAGAGGAATGGAAGCAGATGCAGGTTGACGTAACAAAGGGCGGCGCAAAGATAATAGAACTTCGTCGTCGCAGTTCCTTCCAAAGCCCGTCTTACTTGGCTGTTAAGATGATCGAAGGTGCTATGGGTGGTGAGGAATTCAATTATCCCGCCGGCACATACGCAGATACTGCCCGCTATAACCATGTTATGATGGCAATGCCCTCACGTATCACTTCCGATGGCGTTTACACCAAGCCTGTAATAGGTACAAAAGAGGAAATTGCCAATCTTGACGCAAGCTACGAGCATCTTCAGGGCATGCGCGACCAGGTTATTGCTATGGGTGTGCTTCCTCCCGTTGAAAAATGGAGTGAACTTAACCCCAATCTCTGATTGCGGATTAAATCCAAACTATAAAGGAATCCGTGGCACCTTTGTGCTGCGGATTCTTTTTGTTTTGTGCGCCGGGGCAATGCTTATAAACCGTTTGGATTGGCTCTAAAAAACAATGCCGAATGTTTGGCGTGAAAGAATAAAAAGCTACTTTTGCATTTGGTGAATTATATAAACTCCGAATTATGAAGAAAGCACTCTTTGCAATGTTATTGCTTGCCGCTGCATCTTATGTAAATGCGCAGACAAACGAACCTGTTACACTGCCAATGCCCGTTGAGGCTCAGCGTCCCGTTGTTGTGCAGCAGCCTCGCTTTGGCTATTTGGATTACCGCGCTGTTTTCGAGTCGATGCCGGGATATGCCGAGGCGCAGAAGAGTCTTGCGGAAATCAAGGCTAAGTATGACACCGAAACAGCCCATAACGAGGAAACTTTCAAGCGCATGTATCTCGAGTTTTTGCAGGGACAGAAAGATTTTCCCCAGACCATTATGCTGAAACGTCAGAAAGAATTGCAGGAGGCTATGGAAAACGGAGTGAAGTTTCGCAATCAGGTGACCGACTTACTAAATAAGGCGCAGCAGGAACTTGAAAAGCCTTTGATTACAAAGCTCGACAGTGCCATTTCGCTTGTTGGCATGGAGCGCGGTTACGATGTAATCATAAATACGGGAGAAAGAGGCTTCCCCTTTATAAACAAAACAACGGGCGAAGACGTTACGCTGCTTGTAAAGGAGAAAATCGCAACCATCAAACCATGACTTGTCCCGGCAAAGGTGCAATCGGGGTCTTCGACAGCGGGTATGGCGGACTGACCATACTTCGCCGCATTCGTCAGGTGCTGCCTAAATACGACTACATATTCTTGGGCGACAACGCACGTGCGCCCTACGGCACGCGCTCTTTCGACATTGTCTATCGCTTCACGCTCGAGGCGGTTAACACATTGTTCGAAAAAGGGTGCAGACTCGTTATTTTGGCGTGCAACACGGCTTCGGCAAAGGCTTTGCGCACTATCCAGCAAAACGATCTCCCCAAAATGGATTCGCGCAGAAGGGTGTTGGGGGTCATACGTCCCACGGTCGAGGCTATAGGAAGCATAACCCGTAAACGTCATGTGGGAGTGCTCGCCACGGCAGGCACCATTCATTCCGAATCATACAACATGGAAATCTCCAAGCTCTATCCCGACATAAAGGTAACGGGTCAGGAGTGCCCCATGTGGGTTCCCATAATCGAGAATAGGGAATATGCATCGCCCGGAGCCGATTATTTTGTTATGGAATACATTGACAAACTGCTCGGAAAGGACCCCGAAATAGATACGATAATACTCGGTTGCACGCACTATCCGCTTATGATTGACAAGATAAGGCAATACACCCCCGCAAACATACAACTTGTGCCGCAGGGCGAGTTTGTGGCAAAAAGTCTTGCCGACTATCTTGTGCGACATCCCGAAATGGATGCGCAATGCAGCAAAAACGGGCAATGCGAATACTTCACCACCGAAGACCCGAGGCAGTTCAGCCCCTCCGCGTCCGTTTTCATGTGCGACAACGTGGAAGCGCAACAGATTTCATTGCAATAGATTTTTATTCCCACCAAAATTTCATCCCCGCATAGGTTTTCTGAACGATTTGCGCGGTATATTTTTTTGCGGCAGAAAACCGCAAAAAAACACACATGGCTTGTTGTAAAAAATACAAGCCATATATTTTAAAATATGTGCCTTATGTTTTAAAATAAGTGCCTTGTATTTTTCGTCTTTTCAAATGTTTGGATAACAGTGATTTATAAAACCGCCCGAAAAAGCGTTTTTTCGCAGTGTTTCGAGGTGTGGGAGATGGGCGTGTGAATTGCCGCCGGCGGGGTAGGGATTATGAAAAATCCGCAAATCTGCATCGTGCGCATGACAAGCGATGATGTATGAATCGTGCCGGTTGCGGCGGCACGTGTATAAAATAAAGGCGCGGACACAAAAACTAATGCCGACGCAAGGCGGGGAATGACAATAATTTCTTATCTTTGCGCATTATATAATATGCTTATAATAAACAAAAACCTAAAATGTCAAAATCAATAAACATCGTATTAGCTTTGGCGGGAGCGGTGGCTCTTACATCTTGTGGCAAGATGGGTGCGCTTTCTGCCGACAATTTTACTGTAACACCAAACCCTATGGAAACCAACGGGGGCAAGGTTGATGTTACGATAAACGGAAAATTCCCGCAGAAATATATGAAGCGCAAAGCCGAGGTAACCGTTACCCCCGTAATGAAGTATGCCGGCAATCAGACCCCGGGTCAGAGTGCGCGTTTCCAAGGCGAAAAGGTTGAAGGCAACAATCAGACAATATCTTACAAGGTTGGCGGTAACTATACCATGAAGAATTCCTTCAAGTATGTTCCCGAAATGCAGCAGAGCGAACTTTATTTGAAGTTCGACGGAAAGATTGGCAAGAAAACCGTAAAGATTCCCGATGTAAAGGTAGCCGACGGCGTAGTAGCCACGAGCGAATTGCTCAAACGCACACTTGCTTCGGCTAATCCCGCAGTTGCTCCCGACGCATTCGTACATGTGTTGAAGCAGAAGCAGGAAGCAAGCATTCAGTTCCTTATTCAGCAGGCTAAAATCCGTAACTCGGAGTTGAAAAAGACATCTGTAAAGGATTTCATCAAGACTCTGCGCGACATCAAGGCTGATCAGGACCGCAAGGAGCTTAACAACGTGGAGGTTTCGGCTTATGCTTCTCCCGACGGCGGTTTGAAACTGAACGACAAACTTGCAGCACAGCGCGAGAAGACAAGTAAGGGATATGTAAACCGGCTTTTGAAGAAAGAAAAGGTTGCCACCAACGTAGATACCCGTTACACAGCCCAAGACTGGGACGGTTTCCAGCAACTTGTTTCGGCTTCGAACATTCAGGACAAGGAAGTTATTCTCCGCGTGCTTTCAATGTATAAAGATCCCGAACAGCGTGAGCAACAGATAAAGAACATTTCTTCGGCTTTCCGCGAATTGGCTGACGAAGTGCTTCCGCAACTCCGCCGTTCACGTCTCACAATAAATTATGACCTTATCGGTCGCAGCGATGACGAAATTTCAGAGCAATACAAGAACGATCCCTCGAAACTTTCGGTAGAAGAACTTCTTTATTCCGCAACTTTCACTGACAACGCCGCAGAGCAGGAAGGCATTTACAAGAAAACCGCAGAACTTTACCCGAAGGATTATCGCGCTTACAACAATCTTGCTGCAATTGCCTATATGAAGGGCGACGCTTCGGCAGCTAAAAATTATATTGCCAAAGCCAATGCAGCCAAAGCCAATAATCCCGAAGCCAATGTCAATGCCGGCATGATAGCTCTCGCAGAAGGCGATGTTGATGCCGCAGAAAATTATATAGCAAAGGGTAACGGCGCAAACAATTACAATGAAGCTCTCGGCAATCTCAATATTGCCGAAGGCAACTACGCTCAGGCAGCCAACTATCTCCGTGGCGTTAAGACCAACAGCGCGGCTCTTGCACAGATATTGAGCAAAGATTACGACAGTGCTTCGAAAACTCTTGCCGGTGTGGCAAAAGCTGATGCAACCACAAGCTATCTTAAAGCCGTTCTCGCAGCCCGCACAGGCAATAAGCAGGATGTCATAGGCAATCTCAAAGATGCTGTGGCTAAGGATGCAACTTATGCTTCGTATGCAGGCAAGGATTTGGAATTTGCCAAATATGCCGCAGATTCTGCCTTCAAGAGCATCGTGAAATAACAAATGCGGTAAGGCAGGCATCATGCACAGCCGCAACTATATCCTATTTGCACTCGCAGCTCTCGTTTTCGGGGGCTGCGGTGTGCCTAAAAACAAGTTTCGGCTGAACGGAAAATTCAAAAATATCCGTTCAGCCGATATATTTATCTATTCCGAGGACCGCTACGACACTCTTCGTATTCGCGATGGCAAATTCAAATACGAACGAGAGCTTTCCGAGCCGGAAATTCTGACGATTCAGTATCCCGATTTCTCACAACGCACAATAATAGCCGAACCCGGAAAGGAAGCAAACTTTGTTACCGATGCCGCCGACCTGACAAAGACACGCGTTACCAAGACTGAGGAGAACGAATTGCTCACACAGTTTTATGCAGATATAGAAGGCAAGCGCGGAGATCAGATAAAAAGTATAGCAGCTGCCTTCGTGAATAAAAATCCAAAGACCTTGGCGGCGCAAGCTGTGTTGGAATCTTTACTGCTTGAGACTGAAAACGTGGATGCTCCGCAGGCAAAAAGGCTTTTGACGCTTTTGCTGAAAAACCAACCCCACAATTCACATTTAAGCAGCCTTGCCGGCAGAATCATGCCCATGCTTTCCACAATGCCGGGCGCAAATGCTCCCGATTTCAAGGTAAAAACTTACAAGGGCAATGAGATTTCGCTTAAAGATTTTGCGGGAAAATATCTTTTGATAAACTATTGGGCATCGTGGGAATACGACAGTTTCCAGCAGATACGCAGCATTAAAAATCTCGTAAAGCCTTTCATGAGCAAGTTAAGCCTCGTGAATGTCTGCCTTGACTATGACATTCGCGGCTTTCGCAATACAATGATGCGCGACACGCTTCCCGGCAATAATGTGTGCGACCAAATGGCGTGGAAAAGCCCGCTTGTCAGAAAGTTTGGCGTAAGCTATGTGCCCGGAAACGTTTTAATTTCGCCCGACGGCAAAGTTCTTGCCCGCGACATCAAATCCAACGACCTCAAGGCAGGTCTCGGCAAATTCATCAAGCCATAACAAAAACTTTTTCCCATGCTTGTACGTCTTTATTCGGCAGCCGTCAACGGTCTTGACGTAAAAACGGTGGAAGTTGAGGTAAATATTTCCAAAGGTGCCAAATATTCCATTGTGGGATTGCCCGACAGTGCTGTCCGCGAGAGTTATTTTCGCACGCGCACGGCTATTCTGAACAGCGGTTTCCAACAATCCACGGGACATATCATAGTTAATCTTGCTCCTGCCGATTTGCGCAAGGAAGGTTCTGGTTATGATTTGCCCATTGCCGTAGGTGTTCTTGCTGCCGAGGGAGCTGTTGACAAGCAACGCCTTGATAAGTTCGTGCTTGTGGGAGAACTGGGTCTCGACGGCAGTCTTCGTCCTGTGCGTGGGGCATTGCCCATTTCCATAAACGCCCGCAAGGAGGGTTTCGAAGGACTTATCGTTCCCAAAGCCAATGCCCGTGAAGCGGCTGCGGTGAATCGTCTGAATGTTTACGGAGCTGACAATCTCGCACAGGTAGCTGCTTTTTTCAATGGCAGGGAAGATATTGCGCCAACCGAAGTTGATACGCGCCGCGAGTTTTATGAGCACCAATGTTTGTACACAGAAGATTTCGCAGATGTGCGCGGACAGGAAAATGTAAAGCGTGCTTTTGAAGTTGCAGCCGCCGGCGGACACAACATATTGCTTGTTGGAAGCCCGGGATGCGGCAAGTCGATGATGGCAAAGCGTCTGCCGTCCATTCTTCCGCCGCTCACTCTTGCCGAAAGCCTTGAAACCACCCAGATTCACTCTGTGGCAGGAATCCTTGACGATAAAACTTCGCTTGTAACGGCTCGTCCTTTCCGCAATCCCCATCACACCATTTCCGATGTGGCTCTCATTGGCGGCGGAGCCAATTTTATGCCGGGCGAGATAAGTCTTGCCCACAACGGCGTGCTGTTTCTTGACGAACTTCCCGAATTCAGCCGTTCCGCTCTCGAAACCATGCGTCAGCCTCTTGAAGATCGTGTGGTTAACATTACTCGTGCCCGATACAATGTAACTCTTCCCTGTTCGTTCATGCTGGTTGCTTCCATGAATCCCTGTCCTTGTGGCTATCATAATGACCCTACGCACACCTGTGTATGTTCTCCGGGACAGATTCAGCGATATATGAACCGCATTTCGGGACCTCTTCTCGACCGAATAGACGTGCAGGTGGAAATACAACCCGTGCCGTTCAAAAAACTCTCCGAAGCGGCTCCCGGAGAATCATCTGCTGACATACGCAAACGGGTTGTGGCGGCGCGCGATATACAGAGCGAACGTTTCAAAAGCGTAAACGGTGTGCACTGCAACGCTCAGATGTCCGACAAGATGATACATGAGTATGCCGAACCCGATGAAAACGGACTTAAGATGCTTCGTCTTGCCATGGAGAAGCGTTCTTTGAGTGCGCGAGCCTATGGTCGCATTCTCAAGGTGGCTCGCACCATTGCCGATCTCGCCGGCAGTCCGCAGGTAACGGCAGAGCATATAGGCGAAGCCATAGGTTATAGAAATCTAGACCGCAGCGATTGGGCGGAAGGGTAGTCAGCCGAACCTTAAGGACCTCACGAACGTGCGTCCCTCCCCCCCCCCAAAAAAAACTTGGTGATGCCACGATGCTTCCCTTAGCAAGGATAAAGAATAATCACTATAAAACAGTAAAATTTACAAATTAAACGAGAATGATAGCCTCTCTATAATTAGTCGAGCCTTAAAAACTTCGCACATGCGCGCATGTGAATGCATTATATGTGATAACCGACCATTGTCCCTCTGTCATGAGCCTCCTAATGACCCATTTGAAAAGGCACAAAAAGAGCCTCATGGCTCTTTTGAGGTTATATGCGGCAGCAGCGAGCATGACATTTATAGAGTCTCCGAAAAGACCCTTGTAGAAGTTCCGTCCCATACGATGGTCGCTCTTGCGTCCACGACCGTCCTTTCCCTTATTCCTGTCATCCTCCTCCTTCTTCTTGTTCTCCATGGCAAGATTGATGTGGATGCTTTCCTTGAGGATAAGCTCCACGCCCTCCTCTCCGATACGGTGACGGAAATGTACAAGCTCGGATGAGGCGCAAGGTGCGGATATGCTGAAAGCCTCAAGACCGCAAAAGTACTGATAGTAGGCAGACAGGTAATAATCCCTCTAAACCAATCGGCTTTGCATTGGTTACCTGAGCGAAACGGATGCAAGCCGAGCCAAAAGGTGTTTGAACTGACTATATTGGGAGTATGTAACAGGTATCTTAAAAAAATGACTGCGGATGCAGGGATTACGAAAAATGTCAGTTTCCATACGAGCCGTCACACATTTGCCGTGCTGACACTGGCTGCCGGAAGTGACTTGTACACAGTAGGCAAGTTGCTCGGACATACGAGCATAAATTCAACACAGGTGTATGCCGATGTGGTTATGGAAACAAAGGTTGAAGCCATTAGCCGAATTTCAAATTATTTTCTAACTTGTAAAATACGGGGCTGCGCCGTAAACCTTAATTACGACACAGCCCCATATTTTCATCATCACTTTATTTTATATGCAGCTTTACGTGGATTATTTTTTCCGATAACCACATTTTGGGCATACTCCATCCGCGTTGAGGGCGACACCGCAAAGAGGACAGCGGTCGATGTTATTCTTTGTTGTAAACTCGGCAGACGCGGCATTCACACCGCTTGTGAAAGTGATCTTAGTGATGTTCAGTTTGTCTTTCAACAAGTCATATACAATCTTAATCATACCTTCCACTGTCATGGTTTCTTTGGTAACAACCAGACGGGCATCGGGGTAAGCCGTTGCCAATTCGGTCTTGAAGGCCTCTCCTTTCATTTTGTTTTGCGGATGGCCGTTTTTGATGCCTTGCTTTTCATACACATCAAGAATGGCAGGAAGCAAAGGGTCATCTTCGCGGAGCACCAAGGCATGGTCAAAATTCTTCAACAGGCTCCATGCCACCTTTTGGATTTCATTACAAGGGTACACCATGTTTACACCTTCTTCAACCGTATCTTCCACCTCAATGGTCAGTGTGCCAGTGTGACCGTGAAGATACTGGGCTTCGCCTTGGAAGCCATAGAACCGATGTGCATACTGCAAATCGAAAGTCGTGATACTTCTCATACTTTTTACTTTTTAGAGTTTAACTTTGGGTTATTTATCGTTATCTGCACCTGTATTCGGCTAATGTCAACCGATGCAAAATTCTTTTCTTTCAAATACTGTCGTATCAATTCCGTAAGCCCTTCATCCATATAATCCAAGATGCTCTCTCCCTCGAATATGTGGTGATGCTCTGTCACGGTAATGTCATAATAGCTTTTCCCCACTTCGGGATGGAACACAAGTGATAACAGATTAGCCTTGCAAAACGAATCAAGAATGCGATAGATGGTTGAGATGGTTATCTCATTATCTTTGGATTGCACACACTTGATTATTTCATCAATGGCAGCATGACGCAATTCCATCATAACCTCATAAACCTCTTTACGTTGCGGAGTAATTTTTAGGCCTGCGTTCTTTATAATCTCCGTACTTTCCATTCTTCTCGTATTGTGATGCAGCAAAGTTAATGATAATATTTCGCATTTGCAATTTTTTTTTATCAACAAAATTGCTGCTTTTTGAAGAATAAAACCGCGTCACCTATTTATCTGTTCGAAGATAGTGGCATACTGGTGGGGGTTCACATATAATGATGTGGTTCCCGAGTGTTATATTATCACTATGGATGGTCTTGAATCGGAACCTTTCGCCGACGTTGCGCCCTACATTTTTGAGGATCTGGGACGCGCCTATGCTGTCGTAAAGAAGCAATACCGCAATACAGACCTCAAAAAACATGTTATCGGACTCAACCTCGTCGAAATACATTCCTTAGATTCTGTCTATCAGAAATTCACCTGGTCCATGTGGGAATGTATAGAGTCTATGCACAATGGAGCAATTCTAATCAAAAAGGCTCGACTAATTAAACAAAAAGTGTTATCTTTGCATCGTGAACATAAACAATGGCCATTTATCTATGTCCTTGATAAATCATCGTAGGCGTAGTGCTAGATGGTATGGAGCGAGCCAAAAAGTGGGACAATCAGCGGCCCCTCTTTTCTTAGACCGAATAGACCTCCAGATTGATGTGGTACCTGTGCCCATCAAAGACCTTAGCGATGCGCCCGCAGGCGAATCGAGCGAAGAAATCCGCAAACGTGTAATAGCGGCACGGCAGATTCAGGAGAACCGTTTCAAAAATTGTCCCGGCATACACTGCAATGCACAGATGACGGAGAAGATGCTGCAACTGTACGCCACACCCACCCCCGAGGCTGCCGAACAACTCCGATGGGCCATGGAACGCCTGCAACTCTCTGCACGTGCCTACAGCCGCATACTCAAGGTGGCACGCACCATCGCCGACCTCGAAGGTGCGGAGGTAGTGTCTTTTTCACACATCTCCGAAGCCATCAGCTACCGCAACCTCGACCGTGGCGATTGGGCGGAGAGGTAGTCAGCCGAACCTTAACCCAAGTTTGATCCCCGACAACTATTTTCAACAATTTTTAGGGGATTTCCTAGGGCTAACTGTCTGTTTGTCAGCAACTGCATCCTGAAATATCGAATTGTAGTACACAGAAGCCTCGCAGAAAAGTTGTACCTTTGCCTCCGACATGCACTTCATGTCTCAGCCAAGATACAACCCGCGGACGCAGCGCGATGACTGGTACTACCGCATCAAGGAGTCTTTCCGTGACCTGACAGGTCGCGTGCGCAGTCGTGTCATGCTTAACGTGGGCTTCATCGATGAGCCTCACCGTCCGGAGGACATCCGCGACATCGGCAAGTGCCTCACGTACATTCACGAGCACCAGGGAGAAAAGGATCTGTTCGGCAATCCCTTGTCACGCTACAACGGTTTCGTGCAGCGAAAGACGCAGGAGTTCTAGCAGGAGATGGTCAACAACGGTAGCATAGACGCAGTGAAAGCCACGATGGAAGAGTCGCGCAAGAAGGCTGAACGCCTCATTGACGTGAATACTATCGAGCATACTGATGCACGTGAGATAGGCGCCGAATGGGTATGCCTGCAGGCAATACGGGAGCTTGAGATAGACAGATTCCTCAGGAGAAAGGGTTGGTACGAGATACAGATAAACACCACGCTGGCACATCTCATCACCCGCACCATATACTCTCCCTCGGAACTGAAGTCCATGCGCATCATGGACGAGAACTCGGCGGTATGCGAGCTCATCAGCGGCAACCAGGAATGGCGTTCCGGATTCCAGTCCATATACAAGGTGGCTCCGTCACTCTATGAACTGAAGGACAAGCTTGAAAGCCACCTCTGCCGGAAGACGGACGACCTGTTCAACATAACGAACAGGATAGCGATCTTCGACCTGACCAACTTCTATTTCGAGGGACGCAAGGAAGGCAGCAGGAAAGCTCAGTTCGGACGCTCCAAGGAGAAGCGCTCTGACTGCAAGCTGCTCGTATTGGCACTGTGCATCAACAGGGAAGGCTTCATACGCTACTCTTCCATCCTTGCAGGAAACACCGCAGACCCAAGCTCTCTGCCTGACATGGTGGATACGCTCAACGCCAAGACACGCGTGCCGGATGATCCGAAGGACAAGGTGCTCGTATGCCTTGATGCTGGAATAGCCACGGAGGAGAACCTGCAGAGGATAAAGGAGAAAGGCTACAACTACCTGTGCATCAGCCGCAGGAGGCTCACGGACTATGATACAACCCCCGATGCGAAGACCGTAACCGTACTCGACAGCAAGCAGCAACCCATCAGGCTCACACAGGTGAAGCATGAGGAGGACGGTGACTACTATCTTGAAATAAATTCCCCTGCCAAGCAGCTCAAGGAGACATCCATGAACCGCAAATTCAAGGAGCGCTTCGAAGAAGAGCTGCAGAAGGCGAAGGACTCACTGACGAAGAAGAACGGCACGAAGAACTACGAGAGAGCCATCGAGCGAGTGGGCAGGGCAAGGCAGAAGTATCCGTCCATCTCGAAGTACTACGTCATTGACTACATAGCTGACGACCCGGAGAATCCGAGGAACATGACTGACATACAGTGGCGCATTGCCGTGCCGGAGAACGTGGACAGGCAGAGCGGCATCTATTTCCTCAGGACCAACGTTTCCACCTTTGACGAGAAGACCACATGGGACTATTACAACCTTACCCGTGAGATAGAATGTACCAACCGCCAGCTGAAGACCGACCTGAATCTGTGCCCTATACATCACAAGAAGGACGACAGGTCTGACGCCCACCTCTTCCTCGGCCTGCTCTCATACTGGATAGTCAACACCATCCGCTACAAACTCAAGCAGACCGGAGAGACTTGCTTCTGGACAGAGATTGTCCGAAGGCTGTCCACGCAGAAGGCGGTCACCACGGAAGCCACAAATGCACTTGGGGAGAAGGTCCACATGAGACTGTGCAGCGAGCCGAACAAATCCGCAGATGATATTTATGAACGACTAAAGTATAAGAAAATTCCCTTCAGAAAAATCAAAATCGAGAAAAGTTTGTAGTACACAGCGCCGTAAATGAAAAACGCAAAGTACTGGACAGCAGGAGAAACGGACAATTGAATATCAAACTTGGGTTAAAGAAAAAATGCCTGTATTCAGATAACTCTACAGATTTATTTGAACACAAACATTTTTTGAACACATCGACCACCAAAAGATTCCTGTCATAAGATTAACGGCATCCGCTTTCTTGTCCATCACTACGTCTGCATAAATCACATTTGTATGAATGTTGGTTCGTCTGTGTGGTAAATAAACGATTGTTACTTCTGGTCGAGAAACTCTCTTGCCATTCGCGTAAGTTCATCTGTATCTATCGTCTCCAAAATCACTTCCTCTGGCTCCAAATCGAGCAAGAACTGCATGTAGGTGGGGAGAGTCAACAGGTCGCCATCACGCCCAACATTATAGTCTCCAAACTTGATGAAGTGCTTAATGCCATATTTCTCTGGGTGTTTCCTGATGGTAGAGAAACTTTTTGCCTGGGCACTTTTTGCTTTCACCTCAATTGGAACACACTCGCCTTTATAGCGGATAAGGAAATCCAGCTCCAAGCCGGAATCTTTTTGGAAATAGTATAAACTCTGTCCCTTTTTAATAAGCGTATCTGCCATCAAGTTTTCAAAGATTGCCCCTTTGAATCCTCCCAGATTGCCTTGAAGAATGTCCGCTCTTGTCGTGCCTCCAAGCATGGCAACCAACATGCCAATGTCGGCAGTATAGACTTTGAACACGTTGTCTATGGCATTGCCCTCCAAAGGCAGTCCCGTAATATTGGAGTTGTAGCAACGGCGTATGATGTCGGCATCTTCTAACCATTGAAGGGAGTCTTTGTAATACACACCACGTCCACCGCTTTCAACTTTTGACCACTGATATTTCTTGTTCTCTTTGGTCAGTTGCTTTGGAACGGCATTAAAACAGGCCCGAATGTGAGGTTTGTCCTTGTCATCGGCATACTTTACCATGTCTGATCGATATTCTTTCAAAAGAGAATTCCAAACGTCATTCACCTTGCCCATGTTTCCTGTTTCTATCAGTGCATTAACAGCAGCAGGCATTCCTCCCACAGCGACATATCGATACAGGAGCGTTTTCATCGCAACATGTATGCCACTTGGTACGGGGGTTTCTTCTTCCAGACAATGCTTCAACACATTGATGATTTCTTCATTCATGTTGTTCGCCCAAAGAAACTCTTCAAAGTCGAGTGGATACATCTCCACTATTTGCTCATAGCCTACAGGGACGGAATTGCTTCCCCTTTCTTGTTCGATGGGTTTTCTTGTCCGCTGCTTCTTCTCGTCCTGACCATAGCCTTGCACTCCAAGCAGCGATCCCGTAGCGATTATATCATAACGCCCGTCTTCCTTGAAGAACTTCAGACTGGTACGCGCTTCAGGACAGTCTTGGATTTCATCAAGGATAATGCATGTTTCTCCCGGAACGAACTTTGCAGTCCTCATCTGAGCTGAAAGGTTGAGGATAATGCTATCCACATCCTTTGAGTCGTAGAAGGCTTCTTTCCTTCTTTTTTGCTTGATGAAATTGATATATACCACGTGCTTATAGTTCTCCTCGGCGAACAATTGGGAGATATAGGTCTTTCCACATTGACGAATGCCCATGATGACAAGTGGGAAATGGTTTGGTTGTTCCTTCCACTTCTTTAATGTCTCAGATATTTTTCTTTTAAGCATAGCACATAAAATTTTGTGTTCAAAGAAACGTTTTTCTAACGACTTTCGCAATAGTTGATGTCATTTTTCCAACGACTTTTATATATTTTTATGCCTTTTTCCTAACGAGATTCGCAAATCCGTTGCTTTTTACCCCAAAATAGCATCTATATGTCCAGTACCGAAATCCTCAAAGGTTTAGTGTTGGAACATGCCGATTTTCTCAATTGAAATCCTATCCGAACAAACCGTTTGTCAGGATAATGGCATCTATCCGCTTTCATTATTCCCTCTCGTTTTATTTTGTTAAAAGCTTCTTTTACAACCATTCTTATAACATGTGATAAATACTAAATGAAAACATCTCCGTTTTCCACTTTTCTGATAAGTTCCACCTCATCAAATTCTGCGTTGCGTCTGTAAAATGAATCTTATTCTACATTTTCATCATACAAATCAGCTGCTTCACGGAGTTTATCTCGCATATAAGCACATGCTTGGCGTGGGTAGATGATCTTGATGCCAGGACCATACGACATGAAGACGGAGTACATCTCGAAGTTGATAACAACCTCAATTTCAAAGATGCAGCTACCGTCTTCTTCGTTTCTACGTTTCAATTTCTGCGAAGGGTGAACTGGTTTTGTCATGATATACTGACTCTGTTCGCGCGATGCCCAGAACTTAATGCGTCTTGGGGTGCTCTTGATATTCTTACTCACTCCAATCACATCGTCAAAGAAGTGTTCTGAGTCGAAATCTGGATTCTCACGAAACGGCACATCCACGGGTTCTACGCTAACGATACGGTCGAGAGGAAGATTGAAGAGCAAGAGGTCTGTTGCCTTACTACCAAAGAGGAACCAGCGGTTGCGAAACTCCTTCAGAAGGTAGGGACAAAGGATGTACTCCTGTGGTTGGCGAGCTGAAAATGACTGATACATAATACGCAATGTCTGCTTGTGGGCGATGTAGTTGTACAGTGGATTGAGGAGTTTCAAACCCTTCAGATCAGGCACATTATCAAAGTGAATAATCGGCTTTCGGTTGTTCTGACTAATAGATAGTTTGTCCTGAAGACGACTTACCACATCACTCATTTCCGAGAACTGATCGAAGTCCTGAAGCTGGCGAAGCATATCCACAGCCTCCTGCATCACCTCATAGTCATTCTGTGACAATGGCATATCAGTAATGCTATAATCCTTGTCGGCATAACGATAATACTTATGCTCATACACCTCGATTGGAGCATTATAGCCGAGTTTATCTGAGCGCATCATCTGAATATCCCCCTGGACAGTACGTACGGACACACCTTTTCGGATGCCTTCCATATCATATAGAGCATCACTACAAGCATCAACCAAGTCTTCGAGTGTCCAACGGCGATAGCGGTTGCGAAGACAATTATCTATGGTCTTGTAACGAATGAGAGCGTTCTTATTTGCTGGCATGACCGTTAGTTTTTAGAATGTTACTGATAAACTTAGAGTATTCATTTCCTATTGGAAGTTCTGTTTCAAGATAGAGTTCACGTCGAATACATTTGGTTGTCTGGTGTGTAACAGGATTGAAACCAGCCTTTTCAACATCCTTGAAGTACATACCGACTCCTCGTTTCTGCCAGGAAGGAAGGTCGTTGTAGTTGATACCATTTGAGAAAAGAAGTTCATTTTTCTCTCCGTTTGATATTCCAGCAATACGCTTCTGAACCTCGGAGGCAGAAATCCCTTGCTGACGAAGAAGCCAATAGCAATGACCATTGAGAGAGTTACGATGTGAATCCTCTTGCCTCCACCTGAAATAGTCAACCACATAATCAGCATTAGGAAGTGGTATCAAGCGACAATCGAATATAGCAGGTCGTCCAGCTTTCATCGAAAATGCAACTGATGCTTCAGAAGCAAGAATAGAAAGCAGTTTACGTTCTTTACGTCCGAAAGTCTCATCATCAAGATGGAACAGCAATGAGATCTCATCACTTTGGGTATAGCCATAAATGATACGGAAAGCGCAATCCATCAAATGACGAAGGGTTTCTATCATGATGTCACGGAATCTTGTATCAAATGGCTTTTCTAAATCCCATTCCTTCTTTGTGAGTCGGGTAAAGCCATGACCATCAAGCCTGGCAACAATGTATGTTCCCGGAAGGATTGTTCTGTCGAGAGACTGCTCAAAGCTTCGCATCTGTTTGCCAAGTGTATCGAAATCCATATTCTATTCCTTCCAATCGGTTATTTCAAATCCATTATCCGTTATACGTGCAAAATACAGTTTGTCAAAGCCTTCGGAATATGAAGGCAGCTGTAGTTTGTTCTGAGTGCAAGGGATTGCTTGTCTTGGTACGGCATTCTCACGATTTTCGTTCCTTGCAATACAATCCCTGACAATACTTTGAAAAAAGACACCAATTAGGTCATACCCCATCTGTTTAGCCTGTGAAATGTATCTCGCTCTATCTGCAATTTCCGGGTTCGTATTGTCAATGACTAACGATTTCCCTTCTTTCAAACATGCTTCAAACAACTCTTTTTCCTTGTTTCTGGTATGCAAGGTGTCAAGATTTATATGACAATAGCCAAGTGGAGCCAACATTGTATGGTAGAATGTTGACTTTCCACTGGCTTGTATGCCAATAAAGACTATTATTTGCTTCGTTGTGCTTATTTGAAATGGTAACTTCATATACCAAGCTGCTTTTTACGTATCTCAACAATGAGATCGTTTACGAAATCCACATCCACTTTCTCACGGATAGTAGAAGTAGGCATAAGCTGGTTCATATGTTCCTGATCAGTTTCAAGTCGTTCGATAAGTTCGTTGGTGCAAAATTACAAAATGTCTACGCAGTCTATTTGCGCAGTTCACAGAGAATGCACTTTTTTCATTGATTTTTTAGCAGATTTTGCAGTTACGCAGAAAGATTGCGTAGTGCGTATCTAACTTTGCACTCGTAATCTAGAACACCAGATGTGTATAGAAATGAGCTAACGCACCACACATTATTAATATTGTTAAGAAAGAAAACGATGGAAGTGAAAATCATCAACAACCGTCCTGTTAAGATTTGGACGAACGATGTGGAGGAATCTGCAATGCGCCAGATTGAGAACCTGACCACCCTACCCTTTCTCCATCATCATTTAGCAATCATGCCTGACGTTCACGCTGGTATGGGAATGCCAATCGGTGGTGTGCTGGCATGTGACGGCGCAGTAATACCGAATGCTGTTGGCGTGGATATTGGTTGCGGCATGTGCGCTGTAAAGACCAATTGGAAGGTGGAAGACCTGCCGCCACATGTTATCCGTAAGGAAATCATGAAGGGCATCCGTGCAAGAATCCCACTCGGAATGGATCATCACAAAGAGGCTCAGGATGCAAAGTATCTGCCACAAGGTCACGATATTGATAAGATGGAGATTGTAAAGCGTCGTCAGACATCTATCCTTCATGAGGTTGGCACGCTTGGAGGCGGCAACCACTTCATCGAACTTCAGAAGGACGAGGAAGGAAATCTTTGGATTATGATCCACTCTGGTTCACGTAACCTTGGAAAGCAGGTTGGAGATTACTATAACAAGATTGCAGCCTCGCTCAACGAGAAATGGCACTCGATTGTATCACCAGAAATTCGCCTGCCTTTCCTTCCTCATGGGACAAGAGAGTTCGGGGCATACTGGAACGATATGAAATACTGCATCGACTTTGCACTTTGCAACCGCAGGCTCATGATGGAGCGCATACAGGAAGTCATTGCTGATTCTCTGAAAGGCATTGAGTTTGAGCCAATGATCAACATTGCCCACAACTATGCAGCCTTTGAGCACCACTTCGACAAGGACGTAATTGTTCATCGCAAGGGAGCGACACTTGCTCGTGAAGGTGTAATCGGCATCATCCCTGGTTCACAGGGTACTGCTTCATACATAGTTGAAGGCCTTGGCAATCCAGATTCATTCTGCTCTTGCTCACATGGAGCTGGTCGCGTATTATCACGTAAAGCAGCAATCAAAACCTTGGATATGGATGCAGAGGTACGCAACCTTGAAGCAAAAGGCATCATCCACGCAATCCGTTGTCAGGATGACATGCAGGAGGCATCTGGTGCTTACAAGGATATTGACACCGTCATTGCCAATGAGTCTGATCTTGTAAAAGTAAAGACGAAATTGCTCCCTATTGCTGTGATAAAGGGATAAAAGGAGAGAAAAATGAACGTTTCGCTAAGCGAGCGCAGAGAACAAACTTGTTTGGATTATGCCGAGCGTCAGAAACGAAGGTAGCATTACCAAGAATATTTTGAAAATAATTTTCATTGCGCAGAAAGGCTGCGTAGCGCATATCTAACTTTGCACTCGGAAATCAGAGACGGGCACCGAGCAAGCTCGACAAGCCCTATTTCCTTCCTACGAGGATGCTTCGTACGTTGTCGCTCGAAATCAAAAGAGGTCTTTGAAATAATAAAAGGTAAGTGTCGTAATGAGGGATTACTTCGCAATAGGAGCATGGGGTCGCTGGTTCAAACCCAGCCACCATTTTGGATGTAGCTCAGTTGGGTAGAGCATATGTATAGAACCCTTATGAATGTTGCCTTACCTATTTAATAAAACAGGATGCCGTAAAGTACAGATACTTCGCGCTCTAGAACACACCTAATGTGTTATAATCGGGAAATGCGTCCCCCGAATCTGAACTTGAACGTTGCTCCTGTTTATATCACGGGGTGGTGAAGCGGTATCATTCTGGGCTCATAACCCGGATTTCGCAGGTTCGAATCCTGCCCCCGTAACAAAACTGCATGTGCCGTAGGAGAGAAATCCTTCGTTCCATAACAATTGATAAGCAATGCTATTGTTCCCTTCTGGGTGTCGGTTTAGGTCTTTCCGAATGTTGCCATGCATATAATATATTACTCAGTTGACGTAGCGAGGTGTTACTTCGTTTGCTAAACCGTGATAAGGTGCTGAGATTCATTCTCAGAGAACCAACGATGGGTGTATTTCCCTAAAGTCACCTTACGACTGTTTCGCTGAGTAACTTATAAACAAGTGCCGTAGAATAAGAACGTACTTCGTACGATTAGAACGTCAGGATTTTCCTGAAGGATGTTGGTTTGAGTCCAGACACGCAAGTGTAGTTCAAGTCCTATCGACTATTGCCTTGTTTCAAACACAACAGGATGTCGTAGAGAGCGAATACTTCGCTACAAGCGGTATGAGAACCGTATGAGGGAATATACTATCGCGACCCCTCGTTCGCAATCGAATGTAACTCCTGTAAACACATCGGCTGCCGTAATAACGGAATCCTTCGATTTGTAATCCATGTGTCGTTGGTTCGACTCCAACCGATCTGCAAAAAACAGATTGTAGCTCAGTCTTCCAGAAGGGAGCATCCGTCAAGGATGGGTAGAGCAATGTAATAGGTCGTTATGATAGTTGCGCCGATTTAAGTTTAACATTATAAATACAACAAATATTATGTCAAAGTTTAACACTACCGTCAAGGAAGAGTCACAAGTACTCAACCATGAAGGAGCTGAATCATTCAAGCTCTCTCCAGAGATGGAGTTGTATACCGCCGTCGTTACATCTTCACTCTCAAACAAATTCTATGAGACGGCAGAGGAGCAGATAAATCGTATGTCTGCACTAATCAGCAAGTGTGGCCATAAGTTTGTTGCACAGCTCGCGGTGTATGCACGTACGGAAATGAATCTCAGAAGCATACCATTGTTCCTCGTTGTGGAACTTGCCAAGTTGCATAGCGGTGACAATCTTGTGAGTCGCACCATTGAGAAAGTCGTTCTTCGTGCCGACGAGATTATGGAACTCCTTATCTGCTACCAGTGGCGTAACAAGAAGGAAGGGATAAAGAAGCTTGCTCGTTTGTCACACCAGCTTCAAGTAGGTCTTCAGCAAGCATTCAACCGCTTCGACGAATACCAATTTGCAAAATACGATCGAGACAATCTCGAAGTGAAGCTTCGCGACGCCCTGTTTCTGGTACACCCAAAGGCTAAGGATGATGCTCAGCAGGAGTTGTTTAACAAGATTGTAAACAAAACTCTTCAGACACCATATACTTGGGAAACAGAATTGTCGGCTCTTGGACAGGAGAAGTATGAGGATGCAGAGGCGAAAAAGGCTGCATTTGCTGAAAAATGGACAGAACTCATTGCTAGTGGCAAGTTGGGTTACATGGCTCTGTTGCGTAACCTCAGGAACATTCTCGAAGCTGATGTTGATGACAACACCATCAAGGATGCCGCAGAACGTATCGGCAATGCCCATGAGGTACTGAAATCAAAACAGTTCCCTTTCCGATACCTCTCAGCATACCGCGAACTGAAGGGAAACAGCAACGGAAAGGTCTCCGTTGTCATTGATGCATTGGAGGATGCCATACAGGCTTCTGCCCAGAACATCAAGGGATTCACGAAGGATACTCATGCTCTGATTGCCTGTGACGTTTCGGGGTCAATGTATTCATCTGTAAGTGCAAGAAGCTCGGTTAAGAACTACGACATCGGACTTGTGCTCGCTATGCTTCTCAGGAATCGTTGTGAGAATGTTGTAACAGGCATCTTCGGCGACACTTGGAAGCTTGTCAACATGCCTTCAAAGAGCATTCTTGGCAATGTAGATCAGATGTACAACTACGCTAATGAAGTTGGTTACTCTACTAATGGCTACAAGGTGATTGAATATCTATGCACCAATAACATCAAGATGGATAAGGTGATGATGTTTACCGACTGCCAGATGTGGAACAGCTACGGGAGCAACCAGACCATAAAATTAGAATGGATCAAGTACAAGGAGATTGCTCCCGAAGCACATCTGTATCTCTTTGATCTCGCAGGATATGGTCATGTCCCACTTGAAATGCCAAGCAAGGACGTAACTCTCATAGCAGGATGGAGTGACCGAGTATTTGATATGCTTGACTCCATCGAGCATGGAGCCGATGTTCTTGACAAGATCAAGGAAATTGAATTATGAGGAAAAGTCTGCAGCCGTAGTATGGAGATACTTCGATTATTCTAGAGATTGGCTTACAAAGCACCAGATTCATAACTTGGGTAACACTCTCCATGCGATTGTTGCGCAGACTTTCTTTTCTGATTTACTCCATGAGTAGAACAAGGTTAGAAACCGATGTTAGCTAAAATTCTACTCTTGATTGTACGAACATAGTCCAGAAAGATGGTCGGGTTAATAGCCTTGCCAATCATGAAACGTATGTTTTTGTGGAGTCTTTATTGTCAGAGTTACAATCTACATACGATACGATCAAACAATTGAATGACTCTATGATTTTGGGGGATAGAAAATCTAAATTCATAACTATGTCTTGAGACTTATGAAAAAGATCTTTGTCGTAATCTTGTGCGTAATTACTGCTTTTGTTGCATGTACGAACAAAACTGCAAATAGCACGAATGAAGCAGATACTTCATACGAAGACTCTCTGTATGCTGAAATAAGAGAAAGGGAAATAGAGGATTCCTTGATTCGAGAGAGTCATAAGTATATCAACTCTGTGAAAGGGCATAAGGAAGAATACCTTATTACGGGCAGATTTGTTGATAATAGTGTTGATACTTTATGGTTCGAATGTCCAGACGAAGACAATCGTGATGTTTGGGAACTATGTTGTAGCAACAAAGCTGTAAAGAGATGCAAGTTCTGGGGAGTGTCCCCAAGACTTGTGTTTGAAGGAGATTTGGATGGAAATGGTACTGATGACTTCGGGTTCATAGATACATGGCACACATCTAATTGTCGTAATTATCATGTGGCAACGATAAGAAACCACACGATAATATCCATGCTGCAATTTGAAACAGCATATAGTTTGCGAGCATCTGGCAAGAAATTGGTTAAGAAGTCTAATCGAAAGGGTTATGCCCATGTCATATATTCTGATATGGAAGCACCAGGTTCATGCTGTAATTGGGCTCCTGACGTAGATACATTGATAAGGTTTGACTATCAGGAATTTGATCAAAGTGATTTTAAATAAAAATTAGACGCTATGGGATTTTTTATAAACATAAACAATGGCCATTCACCTATGTCCTTGATAAATCAGCGTAGGCGTAGTGCTAGATGGCATGGCGCGAGCCAAAAAGTGGGACAATCAGCGGCCCTCTTTTCTCAGACCGAATAGACGTGCAGGTGGAAATACAACCCGTGCCGTTCAAAAA
>OLFY01001117.1_pt1 | contig 35361 bp, 34 predicted proteins | sample 1605611 | NCBI WGS metagenome assembly OLFY01 (sample SAMEA3888923, study PRJEB22519) | human gut metagenome | biome: human gut; feature: human-associated habitat; material: faeces | place: Denmark | collected 2011
CAATAAACGCACAAACTATTCGAACGCCTGCTACATCATTGAGATATGTCTGTATATTTTCTGTTGTAAATTCATATCCCATCTTCTGCAGTTTATCGTAAATACTATTGGGCTGCTTAATTCTTGTTTTTATAAAAGAAATAGGATTTCGATTGTTCTCAACTGAAAATTCATCATCCAAAACCTCAAGTTTAGTTTGTATCTCCCGAATAGCACAACGATACATCATCATTAAATTATAAAATTTTGTAGCATTATTTAAAAACTGTAGTGATTCCGGACTGTTCATCCTGAGTTTTTTTACTTCATCTTTTGTCATGGAACTTTCCTTTCTACCTCATCCCTGATTTCAAAACATTATTTATTTTGATAGTTGATTCGTTCTCCTTGAATTACTGGATAACAAATCATTTTATCACTATCCAGATTTTCTACATGCATATCTACTGCACTGATCTGATGGTTTTCATAAGTATTGTAATAATAAATACCTTTTGTAACATTACAACACGACGTATACAATGTGATTTCATATTTTCCATCCGCTACTTCGCAACATCCTCGTTGCTGATCCACAGATCCGAGAATGTGGAAGAATTGGCTAACGCTTTCTTCCTCTGATTCACCTGAAATTGCATTTACCTTTGTAAAAGCTACACGTACAAAGCGTGAGGAAGATGAGAGATCTCCCGGAAGACCTAATCCTCCCATACCTCTACTATATGCATCAAGAGCCAAATTTTCGCAGAAAGTATTTCTGGGCTGTTTAGGAGATAAATACATATAATTATTTAGTTGAAACATCTGCTGTGGAAATGGCGGATTATTCGTAAGCACTCCTACTGGATTGTCATAAATATGCAAACCATCTGACATAGATTCTACCGTAATTGACTCATTCTCATCAGAAATGATCCAGTGTAATTGTGCTAATGGTAATTGCTCGCTGAAAGGAGTATTAACAATATTAATTCGTTCAAGAAGCTCGCGAACTTCAACTAAAGAAGAACACTGACTTAAAATCCACGGAATAAATTCAAACTGTGCAATATTTTCCACATCTGGCTTAATCGCGGCATAAACAGCATTTCCGACAAAATTCAGTCCTGCCATTGCCACTCCTTTTTCATTCATAGCATCATAATACAAAGGATAATCCTCTGCAACATGAGCCATTCCAATAATTGCATAATGATTTTTCATATCGCCAACATGGCGAAAATTAAACGCATAATTACGTGGTGTAATTACTATCTGATCACCATAAGAGAATTCATAATCGAGGGTTCGTCCAAAGTAAAAATCTTTTGTTTTATAAGTTGCTGCTGTACACATGATCGTTTATCCTCCTAAATAGATTGAAATATGTCAATGAGTTTTTTCTTGAACAATAGTATAGCACAATTCTTTTATTTTGTTCCAACTTTATACATGATCATAACATGTAAACTTTAAACTATTTTCCTATATTATTTCTCCATCAGTTTTTCAAACCATGTATCTACTGCAAAAATATAGCTTTGATTGTATCAGTCCATCTGATTTTCATCAGTCAATAACGCTGTCATTCCTTGAATGTCTAAAATGCTTTCAGAAATGACTAATCAGGAATGACATCCATGATGTCTCCAATATTCGCATCAAGTGCGTTACAAATTTTTACAAGCACTTCGACATTAACATATTCATCTTTTCCGAGCTTGGCCATAGTTGATGAGCTTATACCTGCTGCGGATATAAGATCCTTTTTCTTCATCTTTTTATCAATCAGCAGCTTAAATAGTTTGCTATATGAAACGCCCATTGAAGTTCCTACTTTCTGAGTGATACCTAAATATATAAAATATTATAACACGATAGCTTCAAATTCGCAACAGAATATGCGAGAACTCAAATTTTTAATTTGAAAATTCATAACAGACGAATGTAAATAATGGGGCTGTGCTTGATATTCGACGATTGGAATGCAAAAGCTGGTTAGTCTGTACCAACGCCAGTGTGACAATCGTATCCCCCTTCATCATAGAAAAAAGCAGCCTTTACCAGCTGCTTTCCTCATTATGCACGCATAAGAAAAAGTTCGGCGCAAAGCCGAACTTTGAAGTTATTTGGACAAATCTCTAACCAAGAGATCAAGTACATCATAGACGGTCTTTCTATCCTTGGTGGAAAGCTGAGAAACTTTTGCGTCAAGCTGATTATTCTTCTCAGTTACACCCGCATCAATGACATCGCAAAATATCATATCAGCAGAAACACCGAGTGCGTTCATAATATCAATTAGCGTTTCGACTGACGGTATCTTTACGCCTCTCTCGACAGCACTGATATAATTTGAACTCACATTCGCTTTCTGTGCCAAATCTTCCTGACGCATCTTTTTTGCGTTTCTGCATTTTCTGATATTCAGACCAATCGTTTCGATGTCCACGGGAACCACCTCCTTCAGCGTTACTATCGCACTATTAGTATTGTCCAACACATAAGTTTCCGGGCTGCGGTAATAGTAGATCCGCAGCGTGTTCGGCACCTTCCGCTTCGGGCACCATTCCGGTGCGCGTCTGCTTAGATCATGGTCTTTGAGATGTCTGGCTCTTTTCGATAGGGTGCAATAGCTTTCGCCAAAGTGCATCATGAGTCCCTTTGACTTCTGGGGAGCGGGGATCGCATGGTAATACCGTTCCGGGCAATTCCGACAGGTATACTCCTGCGGGGCAGATTCTCTTTTCATGTTTATACTCCTTATTGACTTATATTTGAGGCCCCGGAAATCATCCGGGGCCTCTGACTTATGGGCGCAGTGTAAAGCGGTTTTCGCCCGTAAATGCACTTTGCAGGCGTCTTACTTCCACCTCCAGCGCCGCTATGATCTGTTCTACCTGTTCCGGCGTGTAATCGTAACACACGCGGCTTGCACAATTAGAAAGCGAATGGATAGCGTCTACGGCTCGTTGTGTGCGCTGTTCAGCCACACGCACGAACCGTTCCGCCTTGGTTTCTCTTTGCCTCAATGCTCGATACCTCCTTTACGCAATTTCCTGTTCGCCCCAGCGAATGCTGAAACGGCCGTCTTCATCTATGTCGCGGTATAACAGCAGCGATGTGAGATCGTAGTCCACTCCAAATCGTTCGTAAATATCATCCATATCTGCTTCGTCGCCCTTCATGAAGAGATTGAGCTTCTCTTTTGCCAATATCATCTGCATCAGGTTGGACTCAATGCTCTGTGCATAGGTCAGGAAATAGATGTCCTTCCAGTCAACGGAATTAAAGCGGATGAAGCGCATGTAAAACTGGCTCATGCGGGAGTTGTTATAGTGCAGCTCCGGGATGATGACTTTGTTGACGAACTCAAAGTTGACTGAACTGGGCAAGCTCTGCTGCGTACACAGCAGGATGCCGTTTCCGCTCTCACGGAGTGTTTGCCGTAATGCCCTGCGTTTCGCAAAGGTAGTCGTCGCGCCGGTCACAATGAAAAGTGGCCGGTTGGGAAACGCTTCCCGCAGGGCTGCCGCATATGCGTCCAGCACCACGGTATGGCGGACGCCTATGGCCACGATCTCTTCTGCCCAGTTGCCGGTAAGCTGGATCGTTCTCCGCAGCTTCCCGGGAAGCTCGCCGCTATACTCCGAAACCGTATTAGGCGCGGCACTGATCCGCAGCAAAAGCGTGATCTGCTGGATGATCCGCAGCATGGCGTCTTTCCTCGCGTTATTCGTTGAGGTGAAATAGTTCTGGCGCATGGTATGGAACTCCTTGACCGCCTGTACCCATACGGCCTTCTCCTCCGCTGAAAACGGAATGAGCTCCTGATGGATACGTTTGATGTCCTTCCCAGTGACCTCCTCAAAGGTACGGGTGATTACTGTCTTGGCGAGGGTATCACGCAGAATATCTGCATTGTAGATGTCCTGTGTGCGCTGTCCGACACCAAATACGGTGATTTTCTCCGGCAGATGTGAATTGGCAAACAGCGTGTACCCACGACGATAGGCCGGGATCGGTTGACCGTACCACGGGTTAGTCTCTCGTGTCGCCGTGCCGTCCTTATCATAGTGATAGATGGTGTGGCAGCAGGATAGCATATTGATGGAATTGTTATAAAGTAATTCCATCTGCGGTGCGAACTCAGAGATGTTGTTCCGGGTACTGGTTCCTGTGGTCAGCAGCTTTGATTGGCATCGTCTGAAGCAGGACAGCACCGCCTTGGCACGGCTGCTGTACGGATTGCATATCTCATCGCTTTCATCCAGTACAAGACAGGTCTTGCGGCTATGGATCTTCAGCCATTTTTTGATCTGCCTGCGATACTTGCACAGCGCATTAAAGGTCATCAGCACAAAGTCGCCGGGCTTGATCCGCTCCAGATCCCTCAGCCGTTCCACGAACACATACGACACGTCATAGTTGGGCAGCACCACATTCCAGTTATTGCGGATAGAGATGGCCGATGAAATGACCCAGGTGTTACGATACCCTTGTCTGTCCATGCGGTATTTCCCATAGGCAATGCCAGCCAGCGTCTTACCGGAACCCTGTTCCCATTGCAGCAGCGTATAACTCTTTTGCAGAGCAAGATTCAGGTCGTGGAGTTGGGTATCGTTCAGCAGGATCTCCTCCTCGTTCTCGGCATCCCATAACCAGAAATCATCCAACCATTTCCCAATTCCCGTGTCCGGGGTCATTTCCTGAAAAGGCTGGCTCTGGATCAGGTATTCATGCCGCTTTTTACGCAGCAGCCGTTCGTAACCGGGGAGTGTTTCACCGCGCAGCACTGCTTCACAGACCGGGATAGGCTGGCGCAGCTCTTCGCTTATGCGGCGTCGCACTGCGGCACTATACCCTTTATAGGCGAATGAATAATCCCGCTTGACAAGGTGGATCTCATCACGTTCCGGCTGCCGGTTCTGACGTCTGAGTGTCTGACGAAGATAATGCAGTACCTTCGCCTCGGTCAACCGCCGTTTGCACCATTCCTCATATCGCATCTCTGGCGGCTGTGTCTCCGTATAGAACCGATGCAGATACGCGCAGCATTGGGCATACCGATCCTTCAGGGACGGATGTATCCTGATTTGGTACAGCATCTTCTCTACCGTATAAGTAAACGATGCAGAGGTTTGACGCTCCTTTGCCAGTTCCCGCAGGATCTTGGCGCGATTTTCCTTCAGCATGGCCTTTGGCATTTGCAGCAGCGACATGTGGATCGCTTGTGCTGCACCAGCATAGATGCCGCCGGAAAGATCGTTATCCATTCCTGTGTGATAGCGAGCCGGTGTTTCGGAATCCGCGCCCTTCTTCTGCCAGAACTGCAGCTTTATTGGGAAGCGCGAAACACCCATCTGCGCAAAGGTATCATCCGGCAACAGGATCTGACCAAGAAACCGGAATTGTGCCTCCATCTTCCGAATCATTGAGCTGTCCGAAAACAAGTCGGCCAGAAATGAGTTGGGTACGATCAAAGCCAGGATTCCCAGTGGCTTCAAGAATTGGGCAGCCTTCAAGCAATAGTAGAGTTGCGATAGATACTCCTTTCCATTCTCAGCCATCCATTGCAGGTTGAAGGGCGGGTTGCCTACCACATAATCAAAGCGTACCTGCGGCATATAATTGCGAATATCCTTATTAACCAGATTGGCCTCCGGATAAAGATATGACGCCACCTTGAATGCCTTGGTGTCCAATTCACAGCCGTAGACATTGGCTTCCACCGGCATTACGTTGAAGAAGTTCCCCATCCCACAGGTGAGGTCCGCTACCAGATCGTCCTCTTCCAGTCGAAGGCAATCCGCCACGAACTGACACAAGGCGGGCGGTGTAAAGAACTGGCCGTTTTCCAATTCTTTTTTTGCCTCACTGTATGTATGGTAGCTCCGATAGTTCTTCCGGGAAAGCCCGTGCAGGCCCCCATCCCCTGTATAACCCTGAAAAACATCCTGCTTCGTGATACCATACGCTTCGCAGCAGTTGTTGTCGATCAGGTACAGGAGCTTTTCGTTAACTGCTCTGCGACTGCTCTGGGGGATCGATTCTGTCGAGGGTGTATACTTCATGACGACACCTCAGCATGAATAGTCAAGATACGTTTCGGCAAACTCCTTTGCAATAGATGCCGTCTTAAACTTCAGATCCACGCGCCCGTTTTTGAACATGCGCAGTTGTACGAGCTTCTGGCAGGTTGGAAACTGGAACTGCGATGTGGATACGTCAGAGTACCCCAGCAGCTCGGAAAAGCCTGCGGGAAAGCGCCCAAATGTATTGGTCTCATAGTGTGCTACAGCGGTAAAAATGTCCTGCATACGTTCTGCAAGCCTCCACTCTTCATGGCCCCATCGTTCATCGCAACTGCAAAAGTATCCGCCAAAACGAAGCGTATCTCCTTTTCTATCGTAACCGGCATTGCTATTACTCCAATATGCCGCCTTATGGCATTTGGTACGCAGCTCCTGAAAAGCACGTTCTACGAAGCTGAGTCCGTCCAGCTGTATAAACATCTGGTCAACCACATCTTCATAGTGCAGCGCAAGAGCCCGCAGATTACGATGATACTCCTTGCTCGTATCCATATCGCACCTATACGGGTCCGGCTCTGCGGGGATCAGATGCTCTTTGATGGCATCCGTTGAGATCGTTACGCTATATTTCTCATTGAAATGCTGTGTGAGCTCAGAGATGAACCTACTGTGGAACTTCTCCAGTTCTCGGTTCAGATCCGTTATCCCGAACCGGTAATTGCTCCCAAAGTAGGGCAGCGACCCATCCTGCCCTATGCCGAGCAGGTCTCTTTGCGCCTGAATCGCTTTTTTCCACTGTTGGCGTATTTCACGGAGCGCACGGCAGGATTCATCATATGCCTGTTGCTGGGTTTCGCAGAACATCAGGTCATCCTCCGGCAGGCGGGAATCCGCCGTAATCTCAACTTGCTCCAATTTATCGAGTAATCCCATAATTAAAAGTCCTCCTACAAAAACAAAAGCACCGCTGAACTGTCGTCAAACAATTCAGCAGTGCTTCTCCGCATTTATTCTTATTGTGCTGCTTCGATTAACACGTTTGGTATCGGGGGAAGGTGCATAGATTTACACTGGGCTTTACTGTCGCATAAATCGGTATGTTAGCTTCCTTCGATCCCATTATACCCATTATACTGGGAGATGGGGGTATAGGGGGGCGGCATTTTTTGCCGCCCCCCTGTACCATTCGTCATACTATGCGCACATCGCTTCCGGCAGCTCCATCACAAAAGGGTACGTTTCCAAGGACACATGATACATGGAGTTCATGGTCTCAAAAACGGCCTTTCGGTCAGTGAGAGATTGGATACGGACGACCCGTGAGGTGCAGACCAGACCGCTATGATGGCGTATCCATGCACGGCTGCCCTCGCAGAGCGGTGCGGCCAACCGGCCGGTAAGAATGACCTGCTTCTTATTCATTTTCTTTCTCCTTCCTTCGACCTGTGTGGTCGTGAAAAGCGCGATCATTATCCGAATCGAAAAACAGCTTGCGAATGATCTAATAGGCACACTTGAGAATACTCCGCACCATGTGCACGGTGGTATTCTCCCTCTGTGCGATCTCCCGCGTACCGTAGCCATCTGCCTTGAGTCGCAGTACGTTCATATCACGGCGGGGCATATGCCGGCCCAGATCGTGGAACAGCAGGCCGATCTCCATCTCCAGAAAGCTCTCATCCGTTGCGGAGAGCATATCGGACAGAGACAGGCCGGCATCGTCCATAACAGCATTGAGGCTGACCGTCGGTGCTGCACGCTTGGTAGATGCCTGATGGCGGAAGTGGTCTGCCAGGCGGCTCTCCATCTTGCGCCACGCAACGGTGGCGAAGCTGAACCGGCTGGACTGGCCCTGAGAGGTGTAGTCCATGACTGCCTGCAAGTAGCCAAAGACCACCACATCGTAATACTCATCCTCCGGCAGCTTCTTCTCATTGAGAAAAGCATAGACCAGATTGTGATGCGCCTCCGCAAATAACTGCTGCGCCGGGGTCATGGGGGTATTTTCATTCATTACAGTTCCTCCTATATGCCGGGAGCCGCAGCCTGTGTCTTACACAGACTGCGGCTCTTCACATGTTTCAGATCCTTATAAGGTCTGATAGGTTCATTTAGTGGGGAAGCTCCTCACGCTCGCCATCGATCACATCCGCACCGGAAATGCAGAAATGCTGGCCGCTGTCGGCAACAGCATACTCGGTGTTTGCGGTGGCATACTGGTCCTCCTCGCCCTCACGGGCGGCAGACAGCTCCGCACGGTTCTTCAGCATCTCCTTCGCCTGCTGGCGGAACGACTCTACAAAGGCGCGGAACTCGCCCACCTGTTCAGGCTGGAGATCTTCCACTTTACGGAAGGTCGCCACGCTGTAGGTGTTGTTGCCGTTGTCCACGCGCTTCAAGCCGATCTGCACCACGCTGCTCCATGCCGGACGGCGCCGGGCCACAAATGCGGCATTCATGAAATCATTGAACGGTCGCAGGCTGGTAGGCGGCAGGGAGAGCTGCAGCGGGATATAGTCACCGTCCTGCAGAAGATACAGAATACGCATATTTTTGCAGGCCTTCCCCTTTCCGTCTGTTGCCGTCCCGTAACGGTTCAGCTCGCAGGCAGCACAGGCGCCACCGGGCGTACCGTAGCCCTGCTTTCCGTCCACGGTGGAGCACAGAGGGACGGTGTTATCATCGTATTCACAGCCCTCGGGCCAATACGCGCCACTGGCATGGTGATACAGGATAACGCCCTGCAGAAAACGGGTATACTCCGGATTCTCCGGGTCGCCGGTAGGCATCTCGAATTGCAGTGCGCCGCCGGACGGGATCTTGACCTTGGGGAATGAGAGCGTCAAGCCCTCCATATCGTCGGCAAGATCATCGTTGCCGAAATCAAGGCCGGCCATGGTGGGAAGGTTGAATGCACTGGCAGTTGCCATCGTAGTAGTTTCAGGATAACTCATTTTTTGATCCTCCATATTATCTTTTTTGTTTTTTTCGCATTACGCCGCGGATACCTGATTCAGCCGCGACCACACACTTCTGGGCATTGCCAGAATGTTGTAGCCGATGATCTCCAGATCCGAGGCGCGGTCATAGCTGCTTACGTCTTGACTGTACCGTGTTACCGCATTGGAAAGACCGTACAGGCTCAGGTCATGGCCTTCGATCAGATGTTGCAGGATGCCCTCACCCTCCGAGTCCGTAAGGCCGAACTGTCTGCTGGCCAGCTTCACAACGCCAGGTACATCTGCGGTGTTCATGGGGACGGCCGTAGCCTCCCGCATCATGCCCACCACCTGAGCGAACCGCGCTTCCTCTGCGGCGGCACGGACAGTGTCCTGCACCTTCAGCAGAAAAGCGTGATCGTCTGCAGCCAGCGTCTTTTCGGAATAGAGCTGGAAGTTCTCCTCCGCATCCGTTGCCCGGCCAATATGGTTGCGCTTTGTGGCGGCGTCGTTGACCACCATACCGTTGCTGCATACCAATCGGTAGATCAGAGGCTGGATGTTGACAGAGCCTAAGCCCACCTCGCTATTGCTGATGACCACACCGGCCTGCACTGTGTCACCCGGCGTCACATCCTCCTGTAAACGGGGATTGACCGCCTTGATATACATGCGGGAGTCGGTGATCTGGCAGCTCTCGATGCGCACATCGGGGATCTCCGCCAGGATGGGCAGCACCGCTGAGGCGATACTGTAGTTGTCCATACGCAGATAACGATTGCTGAGGTAGGCGCGTGCCTTACCGTCCAGCACACGGATCATACGCTGGGCAGGCGTTCGCTCCAGCCATGTGTTGACATTGTGTGCCAGAAGTCCGGGGTCTTCGCTGCGCATTCGCTCATAGTACTTGGCGGGGATGCTCAGGTGCGTACCGATCTGCCGGTGGGCAATGTCGCCGATCTCCAGCGGTTCGATACGGTCTGCGCCATCACTGTTCAGCACATGGAGCGCCAGATCGTGGCCGTAGCTCTCAAGACGAAGGTTGCCGGTATTGACCACATAATCCTCTTTGGCATTCTGCTGCCGGGTGATCTCCGCGGCAAGCTGTTCCAGCGTCAAGCCTGTTTTCATGGCAGCACCCTCCTTACCAGTTCAGTGCGATGGCATCATCCGTCATGCTGGCGGCGATCCCCTCACGCTCGAATACCTTCAGGAGCCGGGGCCAGTAATGCTTCTCCGGCAGGTTCTTGAATGAGGTCTGTGCTTTCTCCACGTCACCCTGACGGATGCAGACGTCACCGTTATCCTTGATAACCAGACTGCTGTAGCCGCGGGAGTTGAGGTCGTAGATCAGATCATCCAGAACCTTGCGGCCCTGCTGCTCGAACCAGACCTGCGGATCGATCTCACGGGGCGGGGCAGGCAGCTTCTCGGAAGCGCCGTTCTCCGCTGTGCTCTGCACCACAGGTGTGACTTTCAGCAGTGAGCAGGAAAAATTGGCCTTTTGGTCAAATGTCACCTCTGCCTGGTCATAGTCGGGAATACCGGAGATGGTAATACGCCCTGTTCCACCGTGAAGGATCAGCTTCTCCGGTTCCGGGCTGCGCCACTCCCATGTAGCATCCGGATACACCGCTTTCAGATATGCGGAGATTCTGTGATTGACATGGCGGAGCAGCAGTGGGCCGAAGCCTTCTTCCTCTTCCATGGACAGTGAGCGAAGGCTCTGCCGCTGCGCGTCATAGGCAGCTCTGCGGGCAGCACGCCGCTTTTCAGTTTCCTGTTCCTGAATATAAGGGAACACGAATGCGACCGTGACCCAAATCGCCCAAATGGTAAATGCGGCTGTCAGAAGCCAGATCTGCGTGTCGCTGCGTACAAACGCAACGATAGCCAGAACGGCCGCGATAAGGACAGAGACACCAGACCAAATGGACTTCTTCTTATTCATGCTTTGCACATCCTTTCATTTTTGTGATAAAAGCAAAAAGAGGAGCTGCCACGCATCTTTTTTGATACATGACAGCTCCTCTTATGCCCGGCATTTTATCCGGGCAGGGGTTCTCGTTCTCCGTCGATCTCCGGCGCCTGTTCCGGCGCTTTCACCTCACCGGGCTGGAGATAGCGCCATCGAAACGCGATGACCTTCAGACGCTTATCCCGCGTCCAGCCATCCCGTTTCAGATAGTCCTCCAGTTCCAGTACGCCTTCCACATTGATCAGCGCACCACGGTGCAATTCTCTTTTTGCAAATTGAGAGGCGATAGCGCCAAAAGCAACGACCTGATAATACTGCGTTCTTGCGTAAGCTCCCTTACCGGTGCGCTCCGCAAGATCAAACCGAAGATAGGGCCGGTTATTTGCACTGACTTTCAGTTCAATATCATCCGATACGATACGGCCGACGACGGATATATTTGCCATTACACTCCTTTCTGCCTTACGGCTAAAATATCTATATAAAAAGTGCCGGCATACAGCATCAGCCCATTAAGGCAAAGCTGTCATGTCGGCACAAAATTACAAACTTAACAAACGTGTGCGATCCGAAAAGTACTCGGAAACCCTGATCGGGCGATGCACAAAAAACAACTACAAGTGCATTGTAACACTATATATTGCGATTGTCAATAGTTTGCAATTCTATATATAGATATTTCTTAAAACACACGAGAATCAATGATTTGCTGCAGCGCAGTGATTGCGGCAGAGTAGGGCACATCTTCAAAGAGAAGTGCGGATGTAATCTGATCATAGTCACTTCTATATGCGTCGGAGTCAATGATCTGTCGGAGGAGATTCCTTGATTCGGATTACACTATAATCAACGCACCGTGTCAATATTGCTATAATCCGACGCCGCCTCAAGCCCAAGAAAGCCATCGGTCGGGAGAGATTCGTCTATGAAGCTGCTGCCGGTCTGTACCTGTGCAGGAGATTTGTGTGCAGAGGCTTTGAAATAGAAACGATATTGGCGGCCAACCTCTATCTTGTCCTGCCTGGGCAGTACAAGTGTCCTTTCACGCTCCTGACTGTCTATGATCCGGATATTGCGGTACTTGCGGAGCGGCGTCTGTGTGATGGCAATGCAGATGCCATCAAAGTCCGTGTAGTGCCCGGCGATAATTAGGCGGTAGAGTTCTGCCGTTTTAAAAGCAAGTCCTATGGCGAGGATGCCGCTGAGCAGAGCTGTAACGGTATCGAGGGAAAAGAAAATGGCTGCCAGCCCTACAAGGAAGAAAGCCGCCCCTGCCAACGCGGTGAGGAGCAGCTTTCTTCTCAGAGGCAGCGGTGCTGTCCTGAGCTTGTCCATCATGACAGCCTCTCAAAGATGATCTGACGGCGCAGATAGAGGTTTGCCACGGCCTGCAGCACGGGGCGGCAGCAGACGAAGGGCCTGACCATATCCGCGATATTGTCGCTGGTGGTGGTATCGTCTGCATACAGGGCGTCCATCAGCTGCGAATCAGAGTGGATCGTATGGATGTCATACTCCACACACTTGATCAGTTCTGCCGTGGATAAGAGTGCCTGACGGGACAGACGATAAACCCGCCGTTCGTTTGCGCTGCGCCGGTCCTTGCGAAACAGCTTCCTGGTAACCGCAAAAGGGACATGGCCGAAAACCGTCAGCTTGATAAACGAGATCAGCCGCAGCAGCAGACTGTCTGAGATCGGCACCACGTAAAGCCCTGACAACAGAGCATACAGTGCATCCTCATCGGTTTCGCCGCAGCCCTCCACCACCAGTCCGCGCTGCATCAGTCGGCGCATACAGTCGGAGATACTGCGCTGGGGTCTGATGCCGCTGGCTTTCAGCTTGGCGGAATAAGCATCCTCAAGGGCTCCTGCGTCCATGATCTGCCAGTTCAGCGCAGCCCAAAGGATCATCTCCTGGATGTCCAATGCATATTCCCGGTTGTTGATGATGACCATAGGGCAGGTCATATCGCCCATGCGGCCTTTGCGCTCGAAACGGCCCACCGCCGTATAGTATTTCTGCATGAATTTCACCTCACATTTTTCACGAAGCCTTGGAGCTTTTCTTCAACGGCTCATATTCAAGGCTATTCAAAAACTCCGCATTGTTCCTCAGCCGCTCAGCGGCTCTATGTACGGCCGCGCCCAAATAGTTGGCCTTGATCCCATAATAGGCAGCAATGTCCGTATTGCTCAGGCCGATAAATTTCAGCTGCATCGCCTCGATACCCAGCCGTGCGACACCGTTATATTGCTGCTTCGCGCTTTCCAAAAGCGATAACGCATCTACCTCAGCCAGCTGCTCCTGAAGACTGCGGATGCCGGAGGCCATGGCACGGTGACCGTCAGCCTCCGTGTCAAAGATCTCCGATACAGGAAAGCTGCGCCGCTCCTTGCTGTGCTGCAGCCGGCAATAGGTACGCAGACCGTTCTCAACGACCCTCTGAGCATAGGTAGAAAAGCTGGCGCCGCCGTCCGGGTCATACGTCACTGCGGCCTTGCAAAGCCAAATGCAGCCCTCTTGAAACAAATCGTCATAGCCGAAACCATAGTGCTGCTCATTGACCTGAATGCTGGTACGGATGGCCCAGCGTACCACGTCCATATTCGCCTCTACCATACTGCGCTGGGCATCAGTAAGGGCAATATCCTTATTCTTCATCGTCAGATTCACCTCTCTTTCTCTGTGGCTTTAGGCGTGCTCTCTATGCGACCTCTGCGCTGTGGATACGAAACTTCTCGCAGGCGCAGATCAACCGATCACACATGTACGCGCCGAATTGTGCGATGTGCGCCTGTTCCTCGTGCAGACCGAACTCTGTCTGCATCCATTGATACGCCTCTTTCTTGGTCATCAAGCCGGAACGCCACAGGCGGTCAAATGCCCGGTGTGCCTGGATACGCTTATGTCGAAGCTCCCCGTCAGCCAGAGAGCCCATGGGCTGCCGTGTGGCGCGATGGGCAGCCACATAGCTGTTGCAGGCGGGATAGCGGTCACAAACATACAGATAGCTTCCTGCACTACGACTGTTGCCATATACAAAGCTGGCAGGATGCAAGGTAGCCTTAGCTCCGCAATTAGGGCAATGGATATTGACTCTTTTCAGAATGTTCACCTCCTTCTTTCGGCTTGTGTGCGTTCATTGTTGGCAACTCTCCCACAATTGGGATAAACTGCACCGTTTCGGGTCTTCCACGTTCCAGACAAGCCAGCTGGTGTAGAAGCGTTGGAATCCCTCCAGCGTCATAATGCCGACGCAATCATATTTATCCACTGTCTCACCGGACAGTTCCTCGAATACCACCACAGGGATGATTGACGGCACGGCATTGTGATTTACAGACAGAAGAAAACCGGAGCACCCGTCACAACGCTGGCAATCAATGAAGAAGCTGTTGCGCCAGTTACAGCAGGTTGCCTGTAAAAATCGGTAAAAACGCTTGTCCATAAAATTCCCTCTACTATCATTATCCGTAAAACGAAATCAAAAGTGCGCCACTTTTTGAAAAAATTTTCAAATTTCTCTGCGGCCACGGGGTCGGGGGCGTCTGGAGACGATAATTGCCACGGCAGCTACCGCAGCTAAAATGATACAAATTGCTTTTTTCGTTGTGCATTTCTCCTTAATTTTCAGTTCGTTCACAGTAGACCACAAACCGCTGCCGCCCGCCGCCGGCGTGGGGGTGGCAGGTCAGCCGCGTCGCAGTTCTTGTCAACTTTCAGGCTTCTTTACCTCACAGGAGCGGTGGTTTGAATCGCCGTCCGCTGAAATGTTACCGGGTTTATCTGCAAACATTTCATCAGAGCTATTGATTTTTATCTCACGGTGCCGTATACTATCCATTGAAATGTAGCATGATAATACCAGCAAGTTTTCAATGGAGGTTGGGCTATGGAAATAAAACGAGATCGCTATTTGAAAAAAATCACCTCCTTCATGTGGGATGGTCAGGTGAAGGTGATCACTGGCATCCGCAGATGCGGCAAGTCCTTTCTGCTTCGCAATCTGTTCAAGAGTTACCTTCTCGGTGAGGGTGTTACCGAAGATCATATTCTGTCCTTTGAGTTGGACTTGACCCGTGATATTCGCTATCGCAATCCGCTGGAGCTTTCGGCTCATGTCCGTGAGATCGTAGAACACAGTGCAGACCAATATTATCTTTTTGTAGACGAGATTCAGATGTCCGACGAGGTTCCGAATCCCTACAATCCAGATGGCAAGAAGGTTACCTTCTACGACGCGCTCAACGATTTGAAGTCCTTGTCCAACTTGGACATTTATGTGACCGGCAGCAACTCCAAAATGCTGTCCTCCGATATACTGACTGAGTTCCGGGGACGGAGCGATGAGATCCGTGTGCATCCGCTTTCCTTTGCCGAATACTATTCAGCCGTAGGCGGTGATAAGCAGGATGCCTTTGAGGACTATGCCTTCTACGGCGGTATGCCGCTGATCCTGTCCCGTCCCACGGATGCCGCGAAAATGGCTTATCTGAAATCGCTGTTTTCTGAGGTCTATCTGAAGGACATTGTAGAGCGGAAGAAGATCAAGCGTGAGGATGTGCTGTCCGCGATTCTTGATCTGCTGTGTTCGTCTATCGGCTCTCTGACCAACCCGACGAAGGTTGCTGCCGCCATCAACACAGTGCAGAAGCGCAGCGGTGAAAATGTCGTTGCCTTGAACACCGTGAAAGCCTATATGGATCACTTATCGGATTCCTTCCTCTTTACCGAATGCAAGCGCTGGGATGTGAAGGGCAAGAACTATTTTGACTATCCCAACAAATACTACTGTGAGGACATTGGACTGAGAAATGCCCGTATCGGCTTCCGCCAGCAGGAAATGACGCACATCATGGAGAACATCATTTTCAATGAGTTGATGATCCGTGAATGCGCCGTTGACATCGGCATTGTCTACGGCAACGAGAAAAATACCAAAGGAAAGGTCGTGCCGGTCGCGCGGGAAATCGACTTCATTGCAACCTCCGGTGGCAAGAAGACCTATATCCAGTCTGCCTACGCATTGGGAACAGCGGAAAAGGCGATCACCGAGAATAAGCCTTTCGCGCTGACCGGTGATTCCTTCCCGAAGATCATTGTCCGTCATGACATCCGTAAGCGTTGGTATGATGAGGGCGGCATTCTCAATATTGGCGTCATTGACTTCCTGCTGGATGACACGCTTGTCTGAATCCTCTCAAAATAAAACTGCTCACCGTGATTGACTCATGGTGGGCAGTTTTTCGCAGTACACCACATACCTTTGCCGCCCACCGCTGGCGTAAGGATGGCAGGTCAGCAGTGTCAGCAGATCGCGGTTCGGTTGAATTTTGATTTTCTCTACCTCGTGGGGCTGGATGATCTGAATGTCAGCAACGGTATAGGTCAGCGTTCCCCATAAGTTCGTCAGCGTAACGCTGTCGCCCACCGCCAAGCGGTCGATATGCCGGAAGTAGTCCGCACCGCGCCAGCCCCGGTGGCCGGCGATGACACAGTTGGTGTTGTCGCCGCCGATAGGCGCGGAGGTGTTGCCCAGCACTGCTGCGCCTGCGGCAAGGTGAGCATCGGACGCGCCCAGATAGACCGGCATGATAAGCTCCATAGCAGGTATCTCTAAGACGCCTATGATCTCGTCAGCTACGCCGTAGGCAGTCAGGTCGGCGGCGGGTGTCTCGCAGGCTTCCAGATCAATAAGACTGGATTGCTGTTCTGCGTAAAGCTGGCGGTTATACTCTTGTAGAGCCGCCAGCAGTTCGGGATATTGCTGCTCCGGTTTTCGTTCTTCGAGGAAGCTCTGCACGGCGGCGTCTGTGTCGGCTTGCAGCCTATGTCCTGTGAACGCCGGCCACAGCATGACGCAGATACCCGCCACAGCCAACAGTACTACCAGTACAAGGGATGTCTTACGCATGGCGTTTCCTCCTCATCAGGAAGTATCCGCCGCCTGCAACAGCTACCACGCCAAGGCCGACACCCAAGCCGGTGAGGTAATGCCGCGTCCAGGAAGATGCCACAGGTTTTTCTGCGGCGGCAGTCGCTTCCTGCTCCGGCACATACGGCACCCGATGGCCTCGCACCAGCAAGCGATGTGTGTTGACCCCAAACGGGGTACACGTCACCAGCGTGACCTGATCCTTGCCGTCTTCGATTTGGAGCAGCGATGTGTCCGTAGGCAGCACCGTGTGGATGGCATCAACCTTATATGCTAACACCTCTCCCAGCACATGGATGTAGAACACATCGCCCTCTGTAAGCTGGTCAATGTCCGAAAACAGCTTGGAACTCGCCATGCCGCTGTGAGCCGACAGCACCGCATGGGTGCTGCTGCCGCCCACCGGCAGAGATGTGCCGACCACATGACCCACGGCACGCTCCAGCGTGTCCGCGTCCGTGCCGTGCTGCACCGGTAGATATACGTTGATTTTAGAGATGTCCACATAGGCCATGACGCCGCCCACCGTGAGCTGCTGGGCATAGGCCAAGGGAGGGGCAGATGCCTCTCCCTCTGCAATGGTCGCCGCGCCGGACAACATGGCGTTGTACTGCTGCGCGGCTTCACGCTGAACGGTCAGCTCGGCGTCATCGGTGTCCGCGATAACTGCGGTGTAGGCGGTTTCGATGTCCGAGTGGTATTTCTCACTCAGAAGTTCTCCCACCAACGGGTAAAGCAGCAGTCCCAGCGCCGCAACGCCGCAAGCTGCCGCCAACAGCCAGCGCTTCACTGGTTACGCTTGCGGGACTTCACCACGATGAAAGCCGCCGCGCCCAACAGAGCCACGCCGCCGACAGTGAACATCCACGTGCCGTAGCCACCAGTCTTTGGCAGGTCGAAGCCGGGGTTGTTAACCACAGTCAGCGGCACAATGGCGTTGCCCTCCGTCATGGTGACATCCTTGCCGTTGACGATGGCGGAGGCGGTCAGCAGTTTTGAGCCGCACTTCTCACACTGGCCGTTCTCGCTGGTCTTGATAACGATTTTGACCGCTTCCTTCAGCAGCACATAGCCCTTATCGGTGGCAGTTTCGGTCAGAGAATAGGTGTCGTCCTCCAGCCCCTTGACCACGACGTGACCGCTGCTATTGGGAACGAAGGTAGTGGCGTCGGCTTTCTTTGCAGCAAAGCCCTTGGCGTAGTAGATGCCATCCTTCTGCTCCGCGATGATATAGCAGTCGTCAGTATCGTTGTGCAGCCGGAACTTCACGTTCCGCACATTGCCGCCGTTGTCAGAGAACTGCTTGAGAACGTCGATACCGTAGGTATACACATGGCAGCAGTCCTTGAGGGTATCAAAGTAGGTGTTATTCGTTCTGCGCCACGTCAGTTCAACCTCGTTGGGGTTGTCGGTATCGCCCAACTCGGCATCGGCGGTCAGGGTGGCGGCGTAAGTAATCCGCATGGTGCAGTCGGAATAACCGCGCTTGATACTATCAGTGTAAACAGCAGTCGCTTCGTTGATCTCCGACAGGCCGATCTCCGTCATCTTGATGGTCATAATGTTCTGTGCATCATCATAGGCCACGGTGAACTTGCCGGAATTTTCATCCCAGGTGGTGATCTTGTCAGTGCAGCCAGCGTCCTTAAAGAACTCAATGACCACATCGTTCTTGTTGTAGCGAATGCCCCTGCTCAGTGTGTCCACATAGGTGTACTCGCTCAGAGCCGATGACTTGGAGGTGATGGTGGGCAGTGTGCTGATGATCTGATAATCCACGGTGTCGCCCACGGAGGCGGTAGCGGTATGAGCGTAACCATCCTTGATGTCGGTCAGGCTGCCGGTGTTCTTGCCGGTGGAGTTTTTGCTCTCACGGACGGTCTTATCCAACGTAGGATTGCCGGTCTGGTTCTTGGGGTAAACGGTCACATCGTAATTCCACGCCGCGCCATCAATGGTGGTCATGGGCAGGGACACGAAGAAGGGATTGCAGGTGGAAGTCACGTTTTCAGGGACGCGAGTCTCCACAACGAGATACAACCCCTGCTCCATATTGGAAGCAGAAGTGTGGCCGGTGGCATCCGTTTCGGACATAGCCACGCCGCCGTTCTTGACAGCGGCCTCCAGCGCATTTTTCACGGTGGTGGCATTGGCAGTCAGCGCGGTGGACAGTTTTTTGTTGAGCACATCGCTGGTGAAGTAGTTGATACTGCCCTCAGTCTTGTGTGCGTCTGCGCCGGCCAGGCCGATGGCAGACAGTACGGCATTAGAGCGTTCAGAGCCATCAAAGCCATACAGCACACCCACCTGACGCTGGCTCTCCACCAATTCATTGTTCATGGCGATGTCGGCCACGCGGAGGTATGTGAACTCTACGCCCTGGATGGCGTACTTGCTCAGCTTGTCGATAACCGCGTCGTCATGCAGGCCGGTGGAAACGTAGGACTCCGCGTCCCACGCGCCGTCATTGCCGGCCTTGGTGATGTCGTATTTGTAGATGGAAAGGGATGCTTTCTTGCTGGTGTCGATGGTCGGCTCGGCAAATGCTGTGGTGATGAGGCCCAGAGCCATGATAGCGACCAAGAGCATGGCCCATACGCGATGGATCTTTTTCATTTGGTTGTCTCCTTTTTGATGTTAGATCTTTTGCAAAAATAAACACCCATGCAAAGCATGAGTGCTGCAAACATACTGGGTGCAATAAAACCGTTGCCGCCTGTAAACGGCAGGGCAAATCCCGCATTGTTGCAGGCGGTGATGGTGACATCACGGTTGCCGCTGTCCAATGCTCCCGTGAACAGCGGCTCAGTCAGCAGCGTGTACCCTGCGGGAGCTTTGGTTTCCGTCACGCGGTACTGCACACCGATCTTGAGGTCGCTCCACTTGGCGATACCGGCCTTGTCGGTGGTGATTTTGCCCACCTCCGACCAAGTCTTGCCATCTGCGGAAGTCTCCAGCATCAGCTCCGCACCAGCGAGAGGGCTGCCCGTTACATCCACCTTGCGGACGGTAATGCTGCCCTTAGCGGGTGCGTTCTCGCGAGTGACCTTGATATTGAGGTTTGCTGTGGTCAGGCTGAAATCGTATTTGGTCTCGTCCAGCACATAGCCATCCACGGTGTTGATCTCCTGATAGACGTATTTGCCAAGTCGCAGGCCGGAGAACGTCACCTTGCCGGTGACATCGGTCGTGCCATCCGCGATCTTATTGCCATCGGCGTCGAAAAGACGATACACCACGCCTGCCAGCGGCTGCTTGGTTTCTGCGTCCACCTTCAAGACCTCAATACTGCCTTTGATCGGCGTGTTCTCACGGGTGACTTTCAGCACCTGTCCATTTTTATTCAGCACAGCGGAGTACGCCGTGGTATCCAAAACATATCCGTCCGGTGCTTTGAATTCCTTGTAGGTATAGCTGCCCAACCGCAGGTTGGAGAAGGTCAGCTTACCGTTGGCATCCGTATAGCCCTCCGCGACCTGCTTGCCGGAAGTATCGTATAGGCGGAAGCCCGCACCTTGCAGCGGTGCCTTGTTATCAGCGTCCACCTTGACGATCTCAATACTGGCCTTGGCAGGCGTGTTGGTTCTCTTTTGTGTAATGTTCAGCGCGGTCGCCGTAATGGTAATCTGATACTTGGTGTTGTCCACCACATAGCCGCTGGGCGCGCTAATCTCCTGATAGCTATACTTGCCCTGTGGAAGATCCTTGAACACTGCCTTACCGTCTGCACCGGTGGTCATGTCAGCCACCTTTTTACCATTGGCATCAAATAGCCGATAGGTCACGCCTGCCAGTGCCTTGCCGGTTTCCGCGTCCACCTTATTGATGGTCAGGCTGCCTTTCTCCTCCACAATTTTGACCTTAAAATGAATGTACGCCCACACGGGGTCGGGCAGCGAGGTCAGCGCGGCGCAAGCCTGATAATTGCTGCCATTGCTGGGTTCCAGCAGCACAGCCTCCGTCCCCTCCACATCTAGTGCGTAGCCGTAGTCGCTGCTGATATAACCGTTCAGCTTCGCTGCAGCGTCCTTTGTGGCCGTCACGGTCAGTACATTACGCCGCTGGCTGACGGTTACGCCGCTGATATTGGTCCGGAAGTAGTACTGCGACAGCACACCATTGGTATCGGTGGCTGTACCCACATACTGACTGCCGTCCCATGTCAGCGTAATGGCATTGGCATCCGAAAGCTGATTGCGGTACTTCACAGCAAAGCTGGGGATCACGCCATGACCCATAATGCGGTCAATAAGGATGTCATACGCCTCCTGCACGCCGTCACCGGCGTAGTGGAACAGGTTGGCGCAGGTGGTATCATACAGGGTGTACGGATAGGTCGTACCGCGGTAGCCGCACACGAACTCCCAAATCACCGCCTGCGTCGCTAGTTGCGCGCAGTCGGGATGGATGCCATAAAAATCATAGTTGCCGCCGTAGCCGTAGGAGAGCGCCAGCGTCACAGCATACCGCTGATTCCAGCTCAGGCTGCTCCAACTGGTGGAGGAGTAGCTCAGGTCACCGCTGGCAGAGCGAACGGATGGCTCCATGCAATAGGCAGGCACCGTTACGCCCGTATCGTCTCTGGTAAAGTATTTCAGCTTTGTACTGGTAAACGCGCCCCACTGCGGCACGGGCGTTTTGTCCTCATGGTAACGGTACTCGTTACCGCCGCTGATCGTGCCTGTGACCGTGGCTGCGTGGGCGGTCACGATGGACAGACCCATGATTGCTACTAAAAGGCATACCAGCGTCAACAGCTTAGGAATTGTTTTCTTCATGCTCGTCCTTTCTCCCAACGCAAAAGACCGGCAGCTCACGCTGTCGGTCTTTCGGTCGGGTGTTCAGTTGGTTTATCCGTACAGCACCACCACGATGTATTCGTCCGATGCCGCATTGTAGCGGGCGGTGCAGTTGAACCGCGCATACGCACTGACCGTTTCCGCACCGTCCATGGCGGCGAGGCAGGCGAAGGTGGCGTCCACGTTACCCTTTACGGCGGCGGTCAGTGCCGCCTGTCCGCCATTCTCCGCCAGCCATGCCACGCTGTCTGCCGTGCCGGGGAAGTAGCTGGAGTCGGCGGCGGTCATACTGGTGTCGATGGTTACGCCGTACTGCGCTCTTGCGTACTCGTTGCCCGCTTGAATGGCCTCCGCGATGGAGTAGATGTTCCCGCTGGCGGCAGGCTTCGGCGTGGGCGTAGGTTCGGGCGTAGGAGCAGGTTCTTCCTCCTGTTTCTCTGCTGGCTTCTGTGCAGGTGCCGGCGTGGGTGCGGGAGCAGGTGTATCCTCCGGAACAGGCGCGGGTGTCGCCGCCTGTCCAGGGGTAGTGGGCGGTGCCGTTTCAGCGGGTGCAGGCTGTTTTTCTGCGGTGTTATCCGCATTCTCCGCACCCGCCCGCTCTGGAGCGACGCTGCTCTCGGATGTATCGCCTCCATCTTCTGTTTGCGGCAGCAGAGATTCGGCCACCGTGCGCTCCTCTTCGTCCTGCTCGGTCTGACTTGCTGCATAGGCAGAGACCTTGGTGTTGGACTCAGACGAATCCGAGACCGGTGCCGGCTGGACTGCGCAGCCTAACAGACACACGGCACTCAAAATAAGTGAAACTAAACGCATTCTTTTTCTCCTCATGGGCGTTCTCTCCTTTACGTAAATATCGCAGCCCTGTTTAATGTGCTTTGAAGATATTTACGACTGGAGCCTCGCCTTTTTCAACACTATGTACTGTTGTTTGGGTTTTGCGGTGATTGCATTTGCCGCTCGGGCGCGAAACGCTGCTCTGCCTACCACATATAAAACACCCTCTTCCTGTATGCGAAAGACCGCCGAGTTACCACCCGGCGGTCTTTACAATTTTGACTGTACCAAGTATAGCACATGGTGATTTACGGTGAAATCGCAAAACAGTGCCAATCCATTGCCATACCCTGCCGATACCGTGTCAGATCAGACATGCTGCTTGATAATTCGGGTGATGATCCCCAGTGCAACGCCGTGTTCCTCATCCAGGTGGGTAACGGCAAAGCTGACATCATCCTTTCGTCCGGGTCTGCGCCGATCATAGCAGGAATGTGCTATGGCATTGGCACCGTTGCTAAGGCGGATATACACAACGCCCTTATGGATATGGGTGACCTTCCCGGCATATTTGCCCTGAATACGGCATTTCTGAAGATTGTCATTCTTGCTGTTGCCGGATACGCTTTTGATGTCGGCTTTAATTCTGATGTGCTCCGGCTCTGTGCGGTCAATCTCCAGCACGCGTACCAGAGTCTTGTCGCCCACAGCATAGCGGTCATGAGCATCGCCGATCCAGTCCCACGAAAGGTCGCGAGCCAGAATGGATGTCTCCACGCCAAACACTTCGACCCGGACGACCTGCTCCGCCACAGCGATCACACGGGCTTCTACCACGCGTCCGTCATAGATACGATACTGTCCGTCACTGTCCTTGCCAAAATAGTAGATCTGCTGCTTCTTCAGCATGGCGTCCTTTCGGCTGGCAACAACGGTTCGGCTTTTGGCGTCGATGCCCTTGACCACAAGATCCACCTCTGCGCCCAGCATCTTATTGAGGATCTTCTGGTGTCGGAGGATCATCTCATTATAGTCAGCACCGTACATATCTGCCGGGAAGTCCAGCACCATCTCCTTCAAGGGGATCACAATGCGGAATCCCTTGTAGTCCACAATGGCAATAGTTTTCCCCGCCTCCGTTCTTTCAATGCCGCTCAGCATACCGGAGAGCATGCGCCGGGTGCGGTAGGCATTGTGGATCTCGTGCCAGATAATGTCCTCCATCTGCGCCTGCGTTTCCGCTTCGCTCCGGGCATCCAATGTCAAAATATCTCTCTGTTGGACAGCGGCAGGGGCAGGTTCAGCAGAGGCGGCAGCATCCTCAGTAGGCGGCGTAGCCTGCTTCTCCACCTCTACCGTCTTTTTTGCAGCGGTTCGTTTGCGGACAGTGCGCTTCGGCTTTTCAGAGGGCTGGGGATCCTCCGGCACAGTCACCACTTCCGCAGGCTCAGCGAGAACACTCTCTGTAGGTACAGTATCCTCCACAACAGGATCGGCTGCGGTTTCCGGCAAACACTCTTCTGCCACCGGCTGTTCTGCCGCTTCCTCGGGGACGACGGGAAGTGCCGCCGCTTCCGGTATCACGGCAAGTTCTTCTGTTTTCTTTCTCGGCATATTACTTTCCTCCTTAGCTCACATTTTGGTTGACATGATGGAATCCTTATCGGTCTTGACAAACTCGCCGCGTTTGGCGGAGGGCTTATTCGGACGGGGTGCGCACTTCGGCTGCTCTGGCTTTGGAGTAGACGTGGGCGCGGGCTTCTTACGCCATTCCGGGATATGGGCGGAGGCCTTGCAGTCCCGCAGCTTCTTTGCCTCATAGTGATTGGTATAGTCGTACTTATCTACCTGCAGCACCTTGTTGCCGCGTGCGATGACCAGCGCGCGGTTTACCGGCAGGCGCAGCACCTCATCCATAGTCAGTAGTTTGCGCTTGCCCACGCCGCTGGTTTCGCGGAACTCCGGCGTGTAGTTGCTGATACGCCATGTACCCAACTGCTTGGCCTTGCTGGAGACATGGACGCTGACCTCCCCGGTGCGGTCACTGAGGAATTTGGCAGTCAGCTCATCGGTGCAGCCCAGTGCAAGCTGATAGTCGCAGCAGCCCAATATCTCCTGCCATTGGTTGTAGGGATACCGGTTCTGCAAGCCCGCCAGATTCTGAAACACGCAGCTCATGCTGACGCCCCGCGAGCGGATCACACTGATCTTCCGGCTCAAGTCTGGAATAACGCCGCAGGCTGTCAGCTCTTCGCCCAGCACATGAACGGGGACTGGCAGCCTGCGGTCAGCACAGTTTTTATCCGCGTAACGGATCAGCTTGATAAACGCGAAGGACAGAAACAGGGACGTAAGGAAATCAAAGGTGCTGTCCTGATCGGATGTGATGCAGAAATAGGCACAGGGCTGCTTGCCCGGCAGCTCCATGTCAATTTCATCATGGCTGGTGATCTGGCAGATGGGCCGATTCTGAAACACCTGCAAGCGGCTGCCCAGCCCGATGATAACGCCGCTGCGCACCGTATCTGAGGATTGGCTGAACAGCGCATAGGGCGCTCTGGCAGGATGGCTGGCAGGCAGCATGGAAAAAAGGTTGTCCAGTTCTTTCTCCGCGTTCAGCACCAACAGCTTGTAGACCTCTCCGATATTCCGGCTCTCCGATGGATAGCCCAGCGCCACATATAGTACCAACGCTTTCAGCAGGTTCATCTCGGCAGCGTTCCAGAAATGGTCGCCCTTTTCGCTGCCGGTATTCCTGATGATAATGTCGCAGAAGATTTGCGCCATCAGCTCATCACCCTCAATCTCCGCCAGGCAGTTCCATGAATCAGAGTTCTCCGGCTGGATCAGGTTGAACACCTTTACCACGTAGCCCTTGCTGCGCAGATATTCGCTGGTCTTTTCGTAAAGCTCCGATTTCGGGTCGGTGATGATCAAGGACTCCTTGTGGCCGTTGTGGGCCTCGGACGCGCTTTGCAAAATGCGATTGATGCAGTAGGCTCGCGTTTTCATGGAGCCGCTGGCGCCGAACACGGCGATATTGCCGTTAAGCCGGGAGTTTTCGGGAATACACACCACCTGATTGTCCAGCTTGCCCAGTATGACGCCGCTGTGCTTGCGGATATCGGACACCAGATCAAGGACGCCCTTCATCTCCGCTTTCTCCATGAAACCAGCCGTTCCGTAGGTGCCTTTGTTGGAGTAGGTCAGGTTGCGCTCCGCGTCATACTCCCCAACATCGGAATAGCCCATACGCATCACCATGACAATCAGCAGGCCCAGCAGCAACAGGCAAAGTCCCACGCCGATGATCCCGCTCTTACTGAACAGCGCTTCGCAGCAAGCGGAGAAAGACAGCACCGGCGTGGCCGGGGAACTTCCGTCGCCGGGCGTTCCGCCCGCATCCTTCCACTGCTGATAGTTCCGGACGAATTGCGCCAGATAGCCGCCGCCAAACAACAGGCCCGCCAGAAATAGCGGGAGCGAGAACAGCAGACTTCGCAGTTTCTTTTTCTCTACGGCAAAAACCTCCTTTCAAACGCATCAAAATCAATGGCCTGCACAACGGCCCTGTCGCCGCAGTAGCGGCGCAGCACTTCGGCCTGATGGTCGAAGCAGATCAGGATGCCATAGCGGTCTTGAAGCCGCAGTGCCGTATCGAACCGCCTGATCCGCGGCAGGTCACAATCATAGGCGAACAGAACCGGTGCGCCCTCCGGTGTCATGGCGTCGTTCTCCACCGTTTCACCCGGCTGCTGTGGCTCAAGGTCAAGGAGCAGCAGCTCACGCAGATCATTGTCCAGTTCTTCATCGCAGATAAGGCGCAGCAGCACCTCTCCATGATGGTCGTTGGTCAGGAAGCAGAACCGTTCATAGCTGCCATCCAGAATGAAATAGTTCTTGCCGCCCTGGTTGGTCAGCAGCTCATAGGCCAGCTCCATACTGTCACCCAGCAGGAGACCTTGCACGGTATCCAGATGATACTGGTGCGGCATACGTTCACGGCACAGCACCGTCTGCATGAGCGCTTTTGTCCGCATCTCAGCTTTATAGCTCCATTTCATCAGCGCGTTGCCCATGTTGTAAACCACGTGGATATGCTGCGGTGTCAATAAAACGCCCACGGACCGGGCACCACGGATTTTAACAAAGGTCGTCCCCGTCTCTTTGATCTCACGGGAGGTGTAGAAGGCAGGTGTGCAGATGCTACCAATCGCTGTTTCGCCGGGGCGGAATACGCCGGGTTTTTCATCGCGGAAGATACTAACGTTGGCGTTACGCATGGTGATCAATGTCTGTGAGACACGGTGGAGTCGAAGCCGCTGCTCCGGTTCACTCCTGATGTGGTTGGTGGCGCAGGATCCGGACAGGTAGAAAGAAAACCTCTCCTGGTTGTGCTCCAGCAGCAGCTTTTTCGCCGCGGCGGTGAGCCGGTATCCACGCAGTCCGTTCTTGTAGTAGGACAGCAAAAGCCGCTGACGCTTCAGCGACTTGACCACGTTCTCTTTGTAGCTGGTGCCACCGGCGAGCCTGCTCAGTTGGCTGGCCGGCAGCTCACCGGACAGGGCGACCAGCGCCAATAGCTGATAGGCTTGTGATAGGCTACCGGGAGCTTTCTGTGGTAGGGTACTCATACTGACCACCTCCTTCTGGTGTGCAGTACCCAGACTGCCATGACCACGGTATTTTCGCCCGCACCGGTCATGTGAAAATGCCCGGAAATACAGGCTTTGCCGTACCATCGTCATGTGTACTGTTTTTGACACGGTCGAAACACTATAAATCGGATATAGATCTGAGCCGATTCTCGCGGTCCGAAAGCCAGCCCTGAAAACGCTCCTTATCCATCACCGACACGCGGGTACAGTCACTGTCGCCGATCTCCGTCGTGTTATAGGCATCGCACAGCAGACCCGTATCATCCTCCATAACGAAAGTGGCAATCACATCCAAAAGCTGCTTGAGCTCCAGATTGTCATAGTCACGCACCCGGTTCGGAGACAGCTCGCGGCTGTAGATATGAGAAAAGCAGACAACACAGTGCCGGAACTTGGGCAGCGTGTGTGTCTGCGCATACTTACTAAGCGTGTAGTAGATGGGGTCTGTCAGATACTCGCAGCTATGCTTCTTGCTCTTCTTAGGCAGCAGGCAGGGGAGCGTGATTTCCAGTATGCCATCTTTCTCTATAACAGAGATGCCCTGCATGACACCAGCCGATGTCAAATACTCGGCTTTTCGGATGGTGGTCGTCTCATAGATCAGGTGCCGCAGCCGGCAGGCAATGACCTCACCCCGCAGCGCGGCCTCTGTGGACAGCATTTCATAGTTATCTGAATGCCGCTGGATATTCGTGTTGTCCATAGCGTAGAGCGTGTTGGACAGGCGGGTGATCTCATTCAAAATGCTCTCTATCCGCTGCGAGAGGGTGGCTCTGTCCACAAGGTTCCTCCTTCCTGAAGTACTGTACGCAGCCCTGCTCATCCACCATGCAGTAGGCGGCGATATGAGGGATGTGCAGGTGCTGCATTTGGTCTTCTTCCTCAATGATAACGAGCCGTCGCCCGGAATCATCTTCCGCGACCAGTGCGTGCTGCAACAACGCTTCCTTACCCGGGCTTACATAGACGACCTCATATACCTCGCCATCGGCGAAGAATACCAGCTTTGCCGGCATATTGTCAGGGCTGTGATACTCCACCTTCTCGATGAAGTCCAGCAGCACCCACAGCGCCGCTGTCAGTTCTCTGTCCTCGCGGCAGTTAGGGACGTCTCCATAGCAATCCCGGTCAGTGTTATAGAATATCCGCTGCTGCCTGACCAGATAGCGCAGTAGGTTTTCAATGACGTCCTCCTTGCCCGGATACAGGCGCAGGAGCTGGTCATGGCGTATGCAGTGATAGACGGTTATGTTCCGCAGCAGTCCCGCGGCCTCCTGTCCATAGATCTGTTCTCTGTTTCTCATAGGCGGCATCACCTCCGTAATGCGTATTAACTCCGTATTAAATGCGTATTGATTTTATAATGCGTGTTATCTCCGTATAAACGCCGTATTAGGTTTCCGGACGCTTCATGCGGCGCAGAAGGTCGAGCAGCTCACGGCGGTCTGTGGTGATAAGGTCGCGTTCCAGCGAACTGGCCTTAAACTCCACCGTGATATTGTTGTTATTGCTGCTGATCAGGCCGTTGCCCCGCTCAAAGTGGGTGATCTCCATGACCTCCGCTTCGGAGAGGTGCAATACCTGCTGAACGCGCTGGGCTTCTTCATCCTCCAGATTCAATATGACTTTCGTGCGGCAGTTGTTGATGATGCCCTTGCCGTACTTGCCGTTGTCCAGAGAGAAGAAGTCATTCAGATCCTGCGTCGCGCAAATGCCGCTGCCGGAATAGGCACGGATGGTCTTGAAGATCTCCAGCACCATTTCAGCCGCCAGACGGTTGCCGACGCCGAAGGTGCCGGAGCCGCCGCCAATGAGCTGCCAGCATTCGTCGATAAAGATGGCCTTTTCCTCTGTGCGGTTGGCCTTGGCCTTATCCCACACGAAATCCAGCGCCACGAACATACCGATAGGCAGCAGGTCACCGCTGAGTTCCGAGATGTCCAGCACCGTGAACTTGTTGTCCAGATTTACATTGGTCTGCTGGTTGAAGGTGCTGGCCGACCCGTGTACGAAGCGGTTGATGATGTTGGAAAGGCGCTTGGTGTCGCTTTCCTCCTTCAGAACATCGTAGAGGTCGCCCAGCACAGGCATCTCGCGGTAAACATTGGGGTTATCCGGATCATTGAGAGAGACGTTGTCGTGGGTAATGCCTTTCCGGGCGTAGGTGCGGATCAGGGCATCATCCAAAAGCTGCTTTTCCTCATAGGACATATCGGGTATCAAAAGGGCGAAGAAGATATGGAGTCTCTGGATTTTGGCTGCCAGCTCAGAGCGTTCGATACCGGGGCCATCCAGCATTTCTTCCACGGACTTATCTACCTTGCGGATCTCCAGCACATTGATGCAGCTTTTGGAGGCGGGGGAGATACTGATGAACTCGCCGCCTGTGTTGACGCAGGCGCGGTGGAACTCGTGGCCTTTCAGGGGTGCCAGCATAAAAACTTGTATGCCTTTGCGTCGCATACGGAGCGCCATCAGCAGGATCAGGAAGGTCTTGCCTGCGCCGCTGGTGCCGCATACGGCAATGTTGGCGTTCTTATAGACCTTGGAATCGAAGATGTCGATAATGACCGGGGAGTTGTTGTATTTGTTCAGGCCGAACAGGATACCGTTTTCATCACTCAGCTCATAGGACGTGAAGGGATAGCAGCTTGCCACACCAGTGGTCAGCGCATTGCGCTTGGAGCGTTCATAGAGGTGCTTTTCCATGCTGACCAGCGGCAGCGAGGAGAGAAACGCTTGCTCCTCATGAAAGGCGCAGCTGCACACGTCCATATCGCGGGACATGAGCAGCTTTTTCATCTCACTGACCTTCCATTCCAGTTCATCCACTGTGGGAGCTGTTACCGTGATCAGCAGGTTCAGGTAATAGAAGTCCTCGTTGTTTCCCAGTCCTTCCTTCAGAAAGTATCCGCTCCGGATGGCACCGTCCAGATCATCAAAGTCCGTGTTGGTATCACTGGCGTCCTTGATCTTACTGCGGTTGATACGGAGCTGCTGGCCCAGCCGCTGCACCATGCGGGCTTTCGGCTGGCGGCTGATGAACATATCCAGATCGATGCCATCCCCGGCGTTGACGATAAGGGACAGCCAGCCGGCCGGCACTTGTGCTTTGTAGCCGGTAGATGGCACCAGCAGATAGGAGTAATAAAGCCCATCAATGCAGATATGCCGCCCGTTGGTGAAGTCAATGCTGTCAGGGGCAAAAAACTCCGTGCAGGGAATGGCGTCGATCTCGGACTCCAGCCCCTTTTCCTTGTACTGCGCGATGATCTGGCGAACCCGATCCGGCAGCGACATGGTGCCGTTGCGGCACAGCAGGTGATAAAGCGTATCGACTGTGAATTCATCATCATTTTCTGGGATCAGTACCTCGTTGCCGCATTGCTTCAGGTAATTGACCGCAGTGCGGGCCGCCGTTTGCAGGGAGGCGATGGCCTCCTCTTCCTCGTTGCCGCGTTTCCGGCCTGCCCACGCCTCATATTCAAATACCATGAAGAAGCGGCGTGTAGTGGCTTCCCGTGCGCCAATCCGGTCAATGAGCGTCAGATAGTCCTGCTGTAGCAGGCGGCAGTTTTCATCGGTCTCCTGCGCCATCTCCTGCTGCACGATCTCCCTATGCCGGTTCAGGTCGGCACGCTTGGCAATGACCTTGATCTGCATTTTGACCGTGCTGATCTTCAGGAACGAGATGAATGAATAGATGATGTTCCGCTGCTCTCTGGCGCTGCGCAGCAGGAAGTTGATAGGCACGACCTCAACGATCTTCAGGTAGCGGTGGTCCCGTGTGTAGATGATGCCGTTTTCAATCTTCTCCACGGGCAGGTACTCCGCCACGGGATTGATGTACTTGGGCGCGGTGTCGCCGCCCTTGGCCTTGCGCTTTTTCCGTTTCTTCCGCTTGCCCTGTTCCTCTTCGTTGCGTGTAATAACGCGGCGGTTATGGAGGTATTTCAGGACAAGGAAGATGAACGACGAAAGACTTTCACCGTTGATGCCCACCAGCGCGATAATGCCCAGCGGCAGCGCGGTCAGGCATAGAATGATGATCTTGGCTGTCAGCGTCAGTGTGGACACCGAGAACACAGGTATGCCGATAGCCAGCACGATAACCAGCGCCTCAGCTGTGTTGCGAAGCTTCAGCAGCCCGCCGAAAAAAGTCCCGCCCTCGATAAAATTGGGCGGGATAATATAGGTATCATAATCATTTGGTTTACTCACATTTAGTTCTCCTTCTTATCCAATGATCCAGAACGGCCCACCGGCGCCGGCACGGCCACTGGCTTCATTCAGGATGATGGACAAATCCCATGTCTGTTGGCTTCGGGTATAGCTGGCGGGATCGGCTACCAGTATCTTTCCGTTCTCCACGCCGCGCAGCACGATGAAGTGGCCAGAACTGGTGAAATGGCCTTTCAGCATGATAGCCACCACCAGCTTGCCTTGAGAAAGGGCGTCCACAATGCGCTGCCCCTCTGTTTTTCCACAGCCCTGTACCAGCAGGCCCCACGCCTTGGCGGCACCGGGGATCAGCGAGTGGTAGGAGCCGCTTTTGCTGCACCAGTAGCCGTTTTCATAGGCCCAATGTGCCATCTCAACGGGATCGACCGTCTCATTGGTCAGAGAAGATACCACCATCGCCATGCAGGTAGGCCCGCAGCCGTAGGTGCCGATGTCGTCAGTACCGTAGGGCTTGCTTGCATACCGCTTGTCCAACTGATTATAGTAGACCACCTGTGTCGCGCCATCTGAGAAACGAATATCGCCCAGAGATACGAGGTCGGCAGACTCGGCAGGAAGCAGACCCTGCATCATGCCATCGCCCAGGAACACGCTCAAGTTCTGCGCGTAGTTTTCCGCCAGTTCCTTTTGTTCATCTGACAGGGCGAATATCTTATCCTCAAAATAGGCTTCTCCGTTGTAGACGATAGTATAGATCTTCCATATCTCTGTGACTTCCGTTTCCGTCACAGTGACGTTGCCGGTATTTTGGTCAATGGTCGTGTCTGTCACCGTTGTCGTGCGAGGCTCCTCCGTGCTTGTGAAGGTGTAGAGGGCGTCCTTGGCCTTGCGGATCAGCGCCTCCATATCCTTGAGGGAGATGGAGGCGTAGTCCTGATCCTTGGCGGCGCAGTACATGGCGATGAAACGGTTGGCATTATAGGCCGGGGAGCTCTCGTAGGGATTGATGATCTCCTTCTGGTCGGCACCGGAAGCGGCAAAATCCGCGTCAATGCGAGCACGAACATCCTCCTGCCCCTCCTCCAGCAAGTCGCTGATCGCCTGCGAGATCTGATTGATGTTCTCCACAATGGCGGCGTTGTCGTTGAGGATTGAGGAGTCAGGATTTCCCTCAGAGCCTGCCTGTGTCAGTCCGCCGAAGATCAGGGAGGGCAGCAGCATAATGAACAGAACGGGGATCGCCAGCAGTCCGGCAATGATGGCGACGACTGCCTTGCGATGTGTCCAGAGTGCCGCTGCCGCCGCACCGTAAGGGCCTGCGGCAGCGGTGCCTTTTGCCGCGCCGCTTACTGCTTTCCCTGTCTTGATGGCGCCGCGCACGGCACCGGCAGCGTGTGCGCTTATCTCAGTGGCTTCGTTCAGGCCGCTTTTTTCTTGCTGGGCCATATCAGACCTTGTCCTTTCTGCGCGGTGGGTCGGGCAGACGCCGGATCAGGCTCTCACGGTAGGAAATGCCGCCATCCGGATTCTGATAGGGCGTTTTCTCCACCACGTCCTGTGCGTACTGCTTATACCACTTAGTGCCATCCACGGTGGTGACTGTGGTGTATTCCCGCTTGGGCTCCATGTATTGCTCGGTGCTATACATGGCAAAGGAGCGACCCGCAGGTTCTTCCTCGGAGGTCTCCGTGCCGGTGATATGCCCGCCGCCGATCTCCACGTTGGAGAAGGAGGGAATATCTGCCGCGCCTTCGCCCAGCGCCGTGTAGCCCATATAGGACATAAGCGCGTCTGCCGCTATATTGCCGGACATGACATCGCCAGTTCCCGACCTGCCGGTGGCGATACGGCTGATCACATTGTTGGCAACATCGCCGCCCTTGGTCATAGAGGCGCGGAACGCCATGCCGCCAACGCCGCCGCTTCCTGTGCCGGTGGCACTCTTGTATGCGCCGTTATAGAAGCTGCGGTTAACGACACCGGCCAGACCGCCTTGCAGGAAGGTATTGCTGTCACCGCCGCTGCCACCTGTGCTTCCGCCGCGGCCTGCGTTTCCGCCTCGACCACGGCCAGCAACACCACGGGCGGCAGCGATACTCCGCGCGGCCAACATTGCTTCCGCCAGCATGGAGCCGCCTGTATGCCCCACGTTGATGCCCAGACCCTGCATGAAGCTGTCGATCTTCTGTGAGATTTTCAGGAAAGCTACCGCACACAGAAACCAGACAAACAGGTTTCCGGCCACGCCTTCTTTGCCGGAAGCCGAGACCTGAGACTGCACATCCGATTCCGTCAGAGCAAAGGCAGGGATCGTAAGCGCACATATGACCAGTGCGGACAGCACGATCTCTGTAATGTATTTTATTTTTTGATTCATGATTGTCTCCTATAGGGATAAGGGGTTTGCCAGGAAGGTTCCCACCATGGTAATGAACAGGCGCAGGCACCATGCGTTCATCAGCAGCAGGAATATCTGGCCGCCGAACATCCGGCACCATGCCTTGAAGATGTTGGAGGTAGTCTGTGCCGCACCCGTAGCAAAGGCTACCGGCGCTGTGAATACCAGAACGCCCAGCAGCACATAGCGCTCCGCCGCCTCAAACAGCAGCTTGATATAGTTCCATGCCAGTATGAGGACGAGGATCAGGGCAATAAGGGCCACGGCGCCATTGGCGCAGACGCCGATTATGGTGAGAATGACCGAGTTAAAGTCGGCAAAATTCAGTGCGGGCAGTTCGGACGACATGATCCATGCGTAGGGCGTCCCGCCGATCTTCAGTATCAGTTCCACGATTTCATCCGCGAAATAGGCCAACAGAATGAACAGCACAGAGCGGATTGTCAGCTTTACCGGGTCTTCCGCTTCCACACCGGCCACGAGGCCATAGTTCTTGAAAAGCTGCCAGATCAGATTCAGCAGGATCATGCCGATGGCCAGTGCAACAAAAATGTTGTACATCGTCTCCGCGGCGGGAAAATAGCGCAGGAAGGTGCTCATATTGCAGCCCAGCGCACCCAGCACAGAGGTGTTGATAAGGTCGAGGCCATACATGACCTGTTCCGCGATCCATTCTACAATGCCATCTAATATGCCCATAGCACCACTCCTTTCTCAGCCGGGCAGTGAAGTGTTATCCGTTCCATCTGCCATCCGTGAAGAAGGGCGTTACATAGGACATGATGAAGCCCAGACCGTTGAGAATCGCCCAGGTGATGATGATACGCTTGAGCCATGCGCGGCTTTCGTCCACGGTGCGGCCGCTGCGGGAGAAGTTCATCAGCAGCAGGGCCACCGACGCGGTGACGATGGCGGCAATGGTGGAGATCAGAAGGATCTGGTTATAGACGTCCTTCATGATTTCGTTGGCCTTCTCCCATACAGTCGCAGCAAAGACCGGTTGGCAGAGCATTGCGGTCATAGTCGCGCCCACGAAGGCCGCGTATAGTGCTTTGCCGGGGCTTGCCCTGTGGAGATGTGTGTTGGTCAGGTCATGTTTTTTCACTCGTGATACCTCCTGTGATACAAAAATGTGGAAAGGGGTGGCCCTGAAGGTCGTCCCCAGCAAACTGCCCAATAGCCCGGAAACACAAAACACCACCCTCGAAAGGATGGTGTTCTGTGTCGTAAAAGTGGGCTTTGGCATCTTTGGGCATGCTTAGTATAGCACACTCAGATTTGCACCGAAATCGCAAAACCGTGCCAATGTTGTGGCGGGAGAGTGCTGATTATATCACACGCACGACAAATCCTTATCCCCTGTCCCAATACTCATGTCATTCTTCATGCCTTGCAGCTCTTTTTCAAACACCATGGTCTTATATCGTGATTACTACATTAAGGCGGGCAAGCACAATTTGTGCCTGCCCGCCTTCGCATATTCTCTCGGTTTCCCATTTTTACTTTTTGAAAAACGCTACTACAACAGCGCCAGGGCCCGCATGGGTTCCGATCACACTTCCTACGGTCGTATAGCGAATTTTTTTCAAGTTTCCTTCCCAGATGTGACGGCTGTCTTCGATATATTTTAGCAGCAGCGCGTCAGAAATTCCACTGTAGCCCAGCAGAACCGGCCTGCTGA